>Ga0208643_1000364_pt1 | contig 31011 bp, 47 predicted proteins | sample VirMetDEL_Nov_12_FD_184516 | JGI IMG/M metagenome (GOLD analysis project Ga0208643, IMG submission 184516) | Aqueous microbial communities from the Delaware River and Bay under freshwater to marine salinity gradient to study organic matter... | ecosystem: Environmental > Aquatic > Marine >...
TTTTTATTTACGCACAATTACCGATATCTTCACAAATAACAAGTCCAGAATTAGGTGTTTTATTTCAAATTAAAAATAAATTAATCATTGGCATTGGCGCACAATACATTAACAACAATGTTAACGCAGTTGCTACAATAGGTGTTAAATTATGAGTAAAAGAAAAAAGCGATTAAAACCAAGTGAAGCAGAATTATTAGGTTTTAAAGTAAGGTCTAAAACAAAATATGGAAACGCTGAATATAGAATTAATGAAGCACAACTCAAAAAACTTGCAATTATACGCTTTGATGAAAACTACGAATTAAAAAAGCAAAGCCGAAATAAAAACGGTGATGTTATTTCTGAAACTTTTGGCAAGAAGCAAAACAAACAAGATTTTGATACTTCTAAATTTACACCAATATCTTACACTACTAATCCGTTTGGTGATGGTAAATGGGCAAAGTATGATTTACCTAAAGAAGAACGTTTAAAAGCACTTAAAAACGCAATAGACGCACTTAAAGAAGAAATTGAACCAACTACACCAACAGAATATAAAGAACGCTTAAACAACGCTAATTTAATTAATCAGTACACGTTAACCGATTATCATTTAGGTATGATGAGTTGGGCAGAAGAAACTGGTGCAGATTGGGATTTAAAAATTGCAGAAGATACTTTAGTTAAATTTTTTGAAGTTGCAATAAAAGAAAGTCCAAACGCTAAAGAGTGTGTGTTTGCACAAATAGGCGACTTCTTACATTGGGATGGTTTGGATGCTGTAACACCAGCAAGTAAACACGTTTTGGATGCTGATACTAGATTTACTAAATTAGTTCGTGTTGCTATCCGTGTTATTCGTAGAATTATAAAAATGCTATTAGAAAAATACGAAAAAGTAAATGTTATCATGGCAGAGGGAAACCATGACCCAGCTTCTAGTGTTTGGCTTAGTGAGATGTTAAGCGCATTTTATGACCATGAGCCTAGATTAAATATAGATACTAATCCAGACCCTTACTATTGCTTAACGTTCGGAAAAGTATGTTTGTTTTATCATCACGCACACAAAAAAAATATTAAAAGTATTGATACCACTTTTGTAGGTAAGTTTAAAAAAGAGTTTGGAAGTTCTGAATATGTGTATGGACATACAGGACATTTACATCATTCAGTTATTTTAGAATCTAATTTAATGACGTTAGAACAACATAGGACATTAGCAGCTAAAGATGCTTATGCTTCAAGAGGTGGTTATTTAAGTGGCAGAGATAGTAAAGTTATAACATACCATAAAAATTTCGGTGAAGTTAAGCGTTCCACAATTAATATTAATATGCTTAAATAAGGGCATAAAGTTAAATATGCCCTAGAAAGGGAATTTATTGTTTGTTATATCACGTGTTATCTACAAGTTTCTTCTGGTTCGTGTTCCTTTACATACTTATAGAATCTACATAAAGCCTGTTCATACCTTTTTTTGGCTGTGCTATTTGCAAATGCCATAGATGATAAATCGAAGAATACAGCTATCTTGGTATTTGATAGCTGTAATTCTTTTTTTAGTTGTTTAATATCCATATACCTTGCCTCTTTTTTTATCGTTCATTTTATCGAACCAATTATTAATAACTAATTCTGGAACTGTAACAATTGTAAAATTCCCATCAGAGTCATATTTCTTTTTCTCAATCATAGATATAGAAACCACTTGAGATTTAGGTAACCATTCATCATCAATTAAAATAGCTTTTTCAGTGGTTCTACTAACAGTCCATAATCCAGTATTCCAACTAACACAAGAACCATCAAAAGTTATTAAATCAAAATCTTTTAACTCGTTTAGTACGTTTGAATTTTTCATAATATTTAGTTTTTAATTATACACAAATATAAGTATAAACTTATTAATACACAACTAAAAAAAGAATTATTTTAAGTATTTGCTTAATTTTAACATTTGCAGACCAGAAACCAGATAGATAACAATGTATATAAGCCATAGAAAAAACGGCTCATATACTAAACGTTAGCAACAATTACAATGCGTTAAACTTGTGTATTGTATCTTCAATATCTTGATTAACAGTATCGTGTGTTATGTTTGTTAATTCACAGAAGCATTGCAACAGTTCCATTTGGTTGCTAACAACGTGTATAATTAATTGTTGGTCTGCGTATTTTTGCATTATTTCGCTAAGATAAATCGCATCTCTTTTTTCGTCATCCCAATTCAAAATCTCATCGCTTAATTTATTCTCTTTTAAAAATTTCTCTGCTTCTTTCATAATTTTGTTTTTAATTCACAACAATTAACCATACACTTGTCCATTATATACAAGGCTCAACTTCAGTCCATCCAGCGACATATATTCTATTACCATCTTTGTCTATCCCATTGCAGTACATCCCATCAAGTCTGTATATTGTAATTTCATCGCCTTTATTTATTGGTATTGATGAAGGTGGTGTTTTTACATTTTCATCAGTTACTACTACTTTTGTTCCGTATTTTACATTATATACTTTCATTCTCTATGTTTTTTTAAACGTTATATTGGTAATTAATAGCATTATAGTTGTGTTTTTACCTTTATAATGGTAATTTGTATGTTTGTTTATTATCTGTTTTACAAACTATTAGTTTGTTTATAAATTACTCAAATTCTGAAAAGTTAAAAATATCTGTTTGAATGGTTTTATCTAACTTTTTTAGTTTGTTATTGTAATTGTTTAAAAAAGGCTTTTTATAGTTAATAATTAAATCTTTGTATTTGTTTTCTAATTCAGATTTATAGTTACTTGTTTTATATTCATTGCTTTTTATTATTTTCATTCTGTAATTATTAATCTTAGGTAATAAAGTTAAATCAATAACACTTCTTAATCTTTGTTTAAAACCACTATAATCTACTTGATGATGCCATCTGTTAAATTTCCAAACAACTTCTGTAACATCAGGATGCATATCTTTAAGCATTTGAGATTTATTTATAGTTCCCTCTTTTGCATAAAATTCATCAGTATTACCACCTTTCATTTTTTGAGTTGTAATTTTACCTGCTAATAAAGAATTAAATTGTACAGTACACCATCCATCTTTTAAAACTCTTAAACTTAAATCTGTATCTTCATTGTATCTTCCTCTCCATTTATAAGGTATATCATTTCTAATAAGTAAATAAGAGTATATCCTCGTATTCATAACGTATGGAGGCACTCTATCTATTTCTTTACAGAATTTAGAGTAATTTAAACCTGCTATTGCAATATTATCATATCTATCTACAAAATCCTCAATAGCACAAAAGAAAGCACCTGTTCTACATTTTATTTTATTGTTTTGGTATAACCAATGAAAACCTTCATTTGTATTATCGTCCATAACCCAATGCCACTTAAAACCATTATTTACACTATGTTCCCAACAGAAGTTCCTTGCAGCACCTGGTCCTGTACTATTTTCACTACCAATATCAGAAAAAGTATCATAATCTTCTTTATATTTTAAATCTAAAGGTATTACATTTGCATAATTTAAATCTAAATTATTTTTATAATCTTTAACTTCTAAAGGCTCAACAACTACATTATGCTTAACTTCCATTTGTGATAGATAAACACTTGTCTTACAAATATCAGCTCGACCTTTACTAACGACATAAATAGGGTATCTATTATCACTATCACCACCAATAACTCTGTACTTAGAATTTTTTCCCATTATTAATTTAGGAAACCATACGCTTTGAGTTTTATCTGTAATGTTTTGTTCTAAAATAGAAGATAATTCTTCTTTAGTTTTATCTGTATGTAAAATAACTTTATGATATGCTTCTATTTTTTTAGACTCAAATTCTGGCATACTAATATAATTAGAATTACAATCGTGTTTATCTTTTATCGGTTTGCTTTTAGATGTTTTTTTAATTTTAATAACACTTTCGGTGTCTAAATTATATTCAGTTACATTTTCGTTAAAGTTTTTTAAACCTAATTCTAAAACCGATTCTTTATTATCAAATCTACAAATTATTTTTTTCATAATATTTTATAATTTATTAGCCATCCTATTGTACGTATCTTTTTTGCCTATTTCTTTTAAAAAGTATTTTCCGTTTTCAATACCACTTTCACAAAGTTCTTCTTCAAAATCTACACAACCATATTTATTTCTTGAATTAATAGCGACTTTACTCATAATGCTTTTTATAATGGTCTTGTCGTAATATATTTTTTCTGCATCAAAATAATTAATTAATTCTAATTGATACTTTTTTCTGTAATTTACTTTTTCACTCATAATTTCTATGTTTGTTTTTAATTCACAACAACTAACCATACACTTGTCAATTATTTCAAATAATTTAGTATTCTATTTCTAGTTTTATAAGTTAAATGCTCCCATTCTTTACTACACCAATAAGATACTAGTGATGCTTTTAAGCCTTTTTGTTCTGCAAAAGCATACTGCGACTTATATTTTTTTTTAATGTGTTCTTTTAAATTCATATATTTTAATTTGTACAAATATAACATAAAAATAATTAATACAAAGTTTTTTTAATTAAAATTTATTTGTATATTTGCCTAACTTAAAACATTAAAACATGGAAACATTAAAGCAATTACAAGATTATGCAAACACAACGGACAACGTTTACTTGCAAAAAAAATTAGATTTAATCGAAAGAGAAATCGAAACGCTTATACATACAGAGCGAATGAAAGTGTATGATACTTGTTATAAAATGCAATAACTATGAACTACTACGACCAAATAGACCCACAAGGTGAGGACGAGATAACAGAGTGTGTACATTGCGGCAGTTACTGCACCGATACATATTGTTCAATAGAATGTAAAAAATACGACACAGAATGATTCATAAGATACTACCAACAGGACTTCACACAATTACAATAGGTAAGCGAGTGCATATTTACACAGAAAAAGAATACCAGCATTTAACTTGGTGGGAATTAGTAAAACTAAAATACTTTAACGATGAAAAATAAAAGTAAAGAATACAGCATGAAAGCAATAGTTTATAGCGTTATTGCTATGGCTATAATAGTAGTAATTTTAAACGTTATAAATCTATTTATAATATGAATATAATTTGCAACTACGTGCCAACTAACTGGCAACCAAACGACACTAAAACCATTAACAAGTGGTTTAAAAAAATACAAAAACATCTAAAAACTGAACAAATAAAATTCAAAGACTATGAGTAAAGACCTTTTTTTACAAATGCGTGAAGCAGAGATAATGACCGACAACTTTCTACCAACTAAAAAAGAAATTAAGTTAAGTGCTGAAAAGTTTGCAAGTGATTTAATAGATGCTGGTGAGATTAACATAACGGAAACATTTGCACAAGCGTTAAGACTTAACGAAGCATTAACTATTATTACAACTACATTAAAAAAAGCAATGCCAGAAGAAAACTTTGAGGGTTTTGGTTTAAAAGGCACGTTTAAAGGTGGTGGTGATACTAAGAATTACGACGACTGCGAAGTTTATGCAGAGATTAAAAAGCAATTAGCAGATAGAAAAGCATTACTAGATATGGCACTAAATACTGGTACTATATTTTACGATTCAGAAGGTATAGAAGTGCCTAAAGTTTCTACTACACCAAGAAAATCAAGTTTAACTATTAACTACTAATATTATGAATATAGAAAAATTAACAGCACTTTGGAAAAAATACGGATTAAGTAAAGAAGATGGTTTTAAGCATCAGCATTACACAATTATAACACGTTCTGGAATTGATAAAATACAAGCGATTGAAAAAATATTTATAGATTACGATGTTATAAAATGTGAACCTAATTTTGCAGTAGTTAAAGCAAATGCAAAAAAAGGCGATGCTAATATACAAACGTTTGGAAGTGCTATAAAAGGCGCATCATTTAAAGATGGTAATACAAATTCTTGGTATGTTATGGAAATGGCAGAAAAACGTGCAATGAGTAGAGCAGTTTTAAAACTAACTGGGTTCTATGAGTTAGGTGTATTTGGTGAAGATGAAAGCGAAGATTTTAAACGCAAGTAATGAACGATATATTAACTAAAATTACAGACATCATAGAAACGTACGAAAGTGGTGCTTTTAAAGATTTACACGTTATGCATAGAGAGTTGACGTGTAATATCTTTAAGCTATCATTAGAGCAGGTTAAAGCACACCAGAATTATAATAAACAATACTATTTATCAGAACATAAAACAAACGCAGCCAAAGAGCGAGAATGTGATAAGTTAATTCCAGAATTATATCTTTGTCGCAAAGTAATGGAAACAGCAAAGGGTGTTAGTATAGCGATGGGTTATGAGATTAAAATGAATTAAAGGAGGTTAAAAAAATGAAAATCTTTACTTGTCGGTAAGGTAGCTATTGTTAATGATTGATTCAAAGCGTGAATTTTAACCTTATATTTACCATTGGACACGCAAATTAACATAAGACTGACTAATAGGAAAGACTATTTTTTTTAAATAAATTAAATAAATTAAATAAATAAAAATGGAATTAAAAACAGAACAACAAGTAATTGATTTAGTAGGAAAAGAAACTACTTTAAAATTTGATTTTATGTCAGATGAAGTTATGACTTACACAACATTAGTGCCTTTTATAAAAGATGGTATGGTTAGAAATTATAAGATTAGTTTTTTTTATGAGGAACTTCAAGATATTTTTTGCTACGATAATTTATCTAATTTTTTGAGTAATTTTCAAATCTTTGAACTTATTGAGCAAGATGAGTGTTGTAAAGGAAATGAAACAGTATTATATCATAACAAATATAAAGGCAATGAGTAATATTAAAACTTATCCAAACAATGATATTTTTAACGAAAGTTTTGTTATTTATCAAATTGAAAATGATATAACAAAAGATGCTTATGTAGGATATACAACTGTTAAATTAAAAACTAGATATGCAAATCATAATGGTTGTCATAGTAATAGTAAATATTCTAACAGTAAAAATAGAACAACTTTGTATTTAGATTTTAAAAAGTATGGAAAAGAAAATTTTACAATGTCTATACTTAAAAGATGTAATACAAAAGAGGAACTTATTTTAAAAGAAAAGGAATATCAAAAGCAAAAAAAGTACATTAACTATAATAAAAACTTGTTACAAAGAGATACTAGGAGTGGTAAAAATAAAGGCAAGGTTATTCAATTAACTGATTCAAATGGTAACGTTTTATTGTTTAATAAACCTATTGATGTTGCTAAAAAATTTAACGTTCATCGCTCAAGCATTTTAAAAGCAATAAGTAATAATTATAGGTTTTTAAGAAAATATAATGCTAAATTTATAACAATTAAATAAATAAACATGAGTAACAAAGTAACAGGTAAAATAGTAGAGATACTAGAAACACAAAAAGGAACTAGCAACGCTGGTAAAGAATGGCAAAAATTAACATTCGCTATTGATACTGGCGAACAGTACAATAACATACTAGCGTTTGAAGTATTTGGTGATGAAAAGGTAGAAAACTTTAACAAATACAATAAGGTAGGTAGAAACGTAGAAGTAGAGTTTAATCTTAGTTCTAACAAATGGAAAGATAAATACTTTACTTCTGCATCAGCTTGGAAAATAAGCAAAGCAAATGATACAGAAACAGCAATTGCACAAGCTACTGCGATGGTAGATAAAGTATTTGCACCAGCAGATAATTTAAATTCACCACAAGACGATTTACCGTTTTAAATGAACACTTACAGCGATAGCAAAGGCAAACGTTATACCACACCACAAATTGAGCAACGCATTAAAAAGGCTGCGCTTGAATTGTTAGAAATTCAGTTTATAGAACATGGTTATAATTTTTGCCAATGCTGTTTGCGTAATGATGACAAGCCAATAGATGTTAGCCACACTATAAGTCGTAAAAAAGCTAAAGAAGATGGTAATGTTGAGATATTATGGGATTACGATAACTTAGAAATACTTGGTAGAAGATGCCACAAAATCAAAGACAAATTAATATAAAACCTTTATCGGTTAATCAAGCGTGGGCAGGTCGTAGATTTAAAACACCTAAATACAAAGCGTTTGAAAAAGAAATGCTTTTAATCTTACCTAATATTAAAATCGATTTAAATGCACGTTTAAGATTAGATGTAGTATTTGGATATAGTAGTAGAGCTTCTGATATAGATAATGGCTTAAAACCGTTACTAGATTGTTTACAAAAGAAGTTAGGCATAAACGATAACAAGATATACGAGTTAAACGTAAAAAAAGACATAGTTAAAAAGGGTAAAGATTTTATAAAATTTGAAATAATAGAACTATAAAATGCAAGGGGTGTCTAAATTAATATTAATATTTCTTTAAATTCTAACGCCCTTTGTTATTTTATTTGTATATTTGCGTTAAGTTACGCTTCGACAATATAGTAACTAAAAAAATAACACAAGCCTTATAATGATAGTGGAAGTCGAAGCCTACTTGATTTATGAGGCTTTTTGTATAACTTAACTTTTGCTTGTTTTTAATAAAACATTCACGCATTATGAGTAAACATAAAATAGTATTTCCTTGTGAAGAAAATTTAAACACATACTTGGAGGTTTCTGCGATGGAATCAAACACAGTTTTGATAGAAATTTATGAGTCTAATAAAAGTGAATTTGAATCATTATCACAAAGAATTTGGCTAGACAAAGCAACTTCTATTAAATTAGTACGTGTATTAAAACATGAAATTTCTAAAATACAAGACAATGAATAGTTACGAACTTAGTAGAAAGTGGTTTGATTGGTGTTTTGATAATGCCAGTAAGATAAGACCAATACATACAGCCTTATTTTTTTTTATAATAGAACATAACAACAGATTGGGTTGGAAAAAAGAGTTTGGTTTACCAAGAGATATGAGTATGGATGCAATAGGTGTTAAAAATAATAGGACATATTCTTCTGCATTTAATGACCTAGAAAATTGGGGTTTTATAAAAGTTATTGAGAGGTCAAAAAATCAGTATTCAGCAAACATAATATCAATATTTGGTTGTGTAAAAAATACACCAGCAACTACTTCGGCACTAGACGAAGCAATGCTAAAGCACTTACATAAGCAAAGCATAAGCATTGCCCCTATAAATAAACCTAATAACATAGAAACAAACAACAAGGGTGTTGATGATTTTAAAATTAAATTAGATTTTGATGCTATTGATGAATGGATTAAAGAAATTGGTAAATCACCTGTTTATCTTGATGGTCTTTATTCAAGTTTAAAGATTAAAAAAGGTAAGGTAAGTAGTTTATTAGAAAAATTTAAAGCACATTTAAAAATGTTTCCTCAAAAACATGATAATTTTAGTAAATTTAAAAACCACTTTTCACATTGGGCAAAAACAGAAAAGGATAGAGGAAGATTAACAGAATATGAAAAACAAACAGCAGGAGAGTTATGATTAAAAAACTAGACATAAAAGATTTTCAAGAAGAAATAACGTTTAATCCTGCTGATGTATTAAACGAAGCATTAATAAACCCAGAGGAAGAAATAACAAGACCACCAATAGCTATTAGCATAGGTTATAAATACGAAGAATTAGTACCTTTAGTAACTTTTGGAAATTTCTGTTGCATCGTCGGCGCAAGCAAGAGTATGAAATCGTTTTTAAAATCTGCGTTATTAGCGTGTTGCATCGGTGGTAAATCACAACATTACTTTCCAGAAATTAAAGGGCATGACATCGCAGGTAAATACGTAATAGACATAGATACAGAGCAAGGTAAATACCACGTTCAACGAGTTGTTAAGCGTGTTAATACTATGGTCGGGCAAATATATCAAGGATATAAAGGTTTAGCGTTAAGACCTAACACACCAAAAGAAAGAGTGGCATTCATTGAATGGATATTAACAGAAAGTGAATTTTCTGGTAAGATTGCAGTTCTTAGTATTGATGGCGTTGCTGATTTAATTGAAGATGTAAACGATTTAAAAACATCAAATGAAATTACGCAAAAACTAATGACATGGTCAAATGATTATAACATAGCAATTATTACTATATTGCATAAGAATTTTGATAGTTCAAAACCTACTGGTCATTTAGGTTCAGCAGTTTTAAAGAAAGCAGAAACAACCGTATTTGTAAACAAAGAAAATGACATAGTAACGGTAACAGCTAAATATTCAAGAAACATACCTTTTGATGATTTTCAATTTAGTGTAGATGAAAAAGGAATACCATTTGAAACACAAAAACCATTTTAATATGAGTACAATAAACAAAGCAATAAAGCATTTTGAATGGAAATTAACAAAACATTGGAAGCCAACAGATAAAGATTTAGAAGCCTATAATGAAATCGTAGAGTTTACAGAAGCAAAACTTAAACAACAGTATAACGATAACCAACTATTCGCAAAGTTGTATATTAGTTTCTACGGTGAACTAATTAAATACTACGATACAACGGTATTTGATAACACACCACAAAAAGCACTGCATAAAATACTAGATACACCAATAGAAAATTTAATACAGAAGTTTTTAGATAAAGTTAATTTGCAAGAACAAACATTACAACATCGCAAAACAAACGGTATAAAGCACCCACGAATAGTAAGCACCGAAGATATAGATTTAGATGCAGAAGCTATGACATACCAAGAAACAGAAGATAATTTAACCGCTATGATAAACATGGCACTAACAAAATACTAAATGGAACTACAAGAATTAAAAAACAAATTGGATAAATTTTACGGATTTGATATATCTACAAAATCAAGGGTAGCAAAATATGTAAAAGCCAGAAGCGTATACTACAAGATAATAACAACACAGTTATTAGGTTATACATTTGAATCAATAGGAAAGTCAATCGGTAGAAACCATGCCACAGTTATACATGGCTTAAAAACATTTGAAGGCTATTATTTAATCGATATACATTTTAAAAAAACATATCACCAATTCTTAAATGATTTAAATGATACTGATTTTATAGCAATAGAACCAGTTAACAATGAAGAAATAGAAGAACTAAAAAAGCAATATCAAAAAAAGATAATTGATTTACAATGTAGGATACATAATTTAGAAAAGCAAAACAAACACGCTAACAATACACACGTTGATTTTAAGCCACTATTTGAATTAAATGATAAGGAAGTATTAGATTTTATAGAAACACGCTTAAAACCGTATCTAAATATGATTAAAAGTAAAAAGATGCACAAAGAAATAATAGAGGTTGTTGGTGCAAGACTTAGGTAAATAAAAAATAATTTGTATATTTATCGAAATATGAATATATTATCACTAGCTTATAAGTATCACAGCGACTGGCTTAATATAGCCAAGTCAATAGTAAAGAATGACTTTGCCGAAGATATTGTGCAGGAATTTTATATTAAATTAGATAAGTATGCGAAGTATGAAATGTTTATTTTTGCAGATGGTAGCGTAAATAAAACCTATGCTTACATGATACTTCGGTCTATTTGTTTAAACTATCTTAAAGAAAAAAATAAGTATTGCAAAGTAGATTTACATGATGGTTACAGCATAGATGAAAATGATATTGAAGCAAAAGAAGCCATTGAAAAGATTTATACTAAAATAGATAACGAATTAAAAAACTGGCATTGGTACGATAAAGATTTATTTAAAATTTATAAAGACGAAAACATATCTATTCGTAAGTTAGCAAAAGAAACAACGATTAGTAGTTCTTCTATATTTCATACCTTAAAAAGTTGTAAAGAAAAGATAAAAGATAAATTTTCAGAAGATTACCAGGATTATTTAAATCAAGATTATGAACGAATTTAAAGGCGACAAACGCACAAAGGAATACAAAGAATGGAAAGCCAAGTTTGAAAACAAATCAAAAGGCTTAGGCGATGATATTGCTAAATTTACAAAAGCTACTGGTATAGACAAGGTAGTAAAAGCAATAGCACCAGATTGTGGTTGTGATAAACGACAAGACTTACTCAACAAGAAAGTACAATACAAAATAGTGAACTGCCTTAATCAAGAAGATTACGAATACCTAGATAACATATTTAAACTTGCTAAGAAAGTTACACCAAAACAACAGCATAGAATGAAAGACATATATCAAAAGACTTTTAATCGTAAAGTAGTTAGCAGTTGTTTAACGTGTTCGTTTATCAAATCAATTTACAATCCTTTAAAAAAATTGTATGAGAACTAAGAAAGTGACACAAGAACAAAGGATAGCAAGATTGGAAAAGGTAGTGTTTCAATTATTTGCAACTAATAAAATGATACAAGACGAATTAAAATTATTGCAGGATAAAATCAAATAGTTAAATTCTATTAGAAATGGATAAAAGAAAGAATAACGGAAACAAAGGACATAGCACAAAAGCAAAAGGTATAGATAAGCGTAAAAACGAATACAAATCTGTACTAGAAAACGCTTTAACACATGAGGACTTACAGAAAGTGGTTAAAATGTTATACGGTAAAGCTATAAATGATTTTGACGTACCTGCATCTAAGATATTACTTGAATACTATTTAGGTAAACCAAAAGAAACAATAGAAACAACGCACAACATTAACGACTTCAATATTAAAGATATTGTTAACTTTAAATAAGAAATATGAGCAACTATTTAAAAGTGATAGTCGATACTATGTTGTAAGTGGTGGACGTGGTTCTGGTAAATCATATTCGGTTAACAGTTTCTTATTGCTACTAACTTATGAAGTAGGTCATGTTATACTATTCACACGTTACACATTAACTTCTGCACATATTTCTATTATACCAGAGTTTATAGATAAGATTGAAACAGCCGATTTAAAGCATGACTTTCATATTACTAAAGATGAAATAATAAATTTAACTACTGGTTCTAAAATACTTTTTAAAGGTATTAAAACATCTAGCGGAACGCAAACAGCAAACTTAAAGTCATTAGCTGGTGTTACTACATGGGTACTAGATGAAGCCGAAGAGTTAGTCGATGAAACTATATTCGATAAAATAGACTTTTCAATACGAGCAAAGAACTTACAAAATAGAGTGGTATTAATTCTTAACCCAGCAACAAAAGAGCATTTTATTTACAAAAGATTCTTTGAGGGAAAAGGAATAGAAGCAGGTAGCAATTTAGTCAAAGAAGATACAACTTACATTCATACAAGTTACTTAGACAATTACGAAAACTTATCAGAAAGCTACATTAATCAAATAGAATTGATGAAGCGCAACAACGCTAACAAATACAACCACGTTATAATGGGTGGTTGGTTAGATAAAGCAGAAGGTGTTGTGTTTAATAATTGGTCTTTTGGTGCGTTTAATCCGAATGGTTTACAAACATCTTGTGGAATGGATTTTGGTTTTAGTGTTGACCCAGACACTTTAACCGAAGTGGCCATTGACAAATCTAAGATGAAGATTTACGTAAAAGAACACATCTACAACAAAGGTATGAAGTCGCACGAACTTGCTAAGATAATATTATCAAAAGTAGATAAGAAGTTAATCATAGCAGATAGTGCTGAACCACGTTTAATTGAAGATTTACGTTACTTAGGTGTAAACGTACAGGCAGTTAAAAAGGGTACAATAGAAAGTGGCATAACACGTATGCAAGACTATGAATTAATAGTTGACCCAAACAGTAGTAACATAGCTAAAGAATTAAACAATTATATTTACTTAGACAAAGGTAGTAAATTGTATATTGACGATTACAACCATGCCGTTGATGGGATTAGATATAATGTTATTTATCATTTAGACAACCCAAATAAAGGTAATTATCATATTTATTAGTATATTTGCAATGACATAATTTTTCTGTTTTAGTTTTAAAGTTGATTATTTTGACCCATCTATTAATTTAGGTGGGTTTTTTTGTTTGTTACAAAAATCTGTTTTTTTGTATTATTAGTATGAAGTTAATTATACCAACAGATTTAAGCGAAATAAAACTTTACCAATACCAGAAGTTTATCGCAATAGATGAGCCACAAAACGAAGATGTTTTAAAGTGCTTCTTAGATTTAGATGCTGAAACTATCAATTTAATGAAAGTGTCAGATGTTGAAGATATCGCTGCAACTATACTAGCAACGTTTAAAAAGAACGATAACAAGTTCACACCTACATTTAAATTAAACAACGATTACTTCGGTTTTATTCCAAACCTGGACGAGATTACCTACGGTGAGAATAAAGACATTACAACGTACTTAAATGATTGGAAGAATATGCATAGAGCGATGGCCGTTATGTACAGACCAATCACACACAAACGAGGTACAAAGTATGTTGTAGAAGATTATAAGGGTACACACGTTTACAGCGATATAATGAAGGACACGCCTTTAAACGTTGTGTTTGGTTCTATGGTTTTTTTTTGGAATTTAACAAACGAATTGTTACAAACTATCCCGAACTTTTTAGCCAAACAAACGAAGAAGGAACAGATAGCAGGTCGCATTTCGGTAAAAAATGGGGAAGCTATTCAGAAATCATTACACTTGCTCAAGGCGACGTTAGACGACTTAATGAAATTTCAGCATTACCCTTACACCAGTGCTTAATGTTTTTAGCCTACGAAAAAGAAAAGGCAGAATTAGAACAAAAATTAATGAAGCAAAGTTTTAAAAGATGATAGGATTTTATAAAGTATTAGACGTATTAAGAAAAGAATTGCAAGATATACCTTTTGTAAACACAGTTACTTATGGCGATATATCGGACGTAGATTTAAGTAAGAAAACAATATTTCCGTTAAGTCATTTTATAGTCAATAACTTTAGTTATCAAGGTAATGTTGTTAATTTAAGTCTAAGCCTATTATGTATGGATATAGTGGACGAAAGTAAAGCAGATACAATAGATAAATTCAAAGGTAATAACAACGAGCAGGACGTATTTAATACGCAAATGAATGTGATACTTAGGGTACTAGATAGGTTAAAACGTGGACAGTTGTTTGACGATAAATATCAGTTAGATGGTGAGCCGAATGTTGAAGCATTTGTTGACCGTTTTGATAATAAGTTGGCAGGTTGGACTTGTAGTTTTAATGTTATTATTCCAAGTGATATGACTATTTGCTAGATGAGTGATTTAAAGAACACACAAGAAGCGTTAAACAAGTTTGCTAAGTATGTAATAAAACAAAGCAGAAGCAACTTAACACGTCAAGGTAAGAATACAACTAGCAGTCTTTATAACAGTTTAGATACTGATGTTAAAGTAAGTCCGAATAGTTTTAGCTTAGCGTTTATGATGGACAAATACGGTGTGTTTCAAGACAAAGGTGTTAATCCAATAGGTAAAAAGGTACATAATACAGAATTTCAGTTTAAACATTTTCCATCGTTAAACGGTAAGTTTGCACAAAGCATGGCAAAATGGGCAAAGGCTAAAAACATAAGATTAAGGGACGAAAAAGGTAGGTTTAAAAAAGGTAATTATAAAACAATAGGTTACATATTAGCTAGAAGCGTAGCAACAGGAACAAATAAAAATCAAGGTATAAAGCCTAGTTTGTTTTTTACCAAACCATTTAATAAAGCCTTTGAAAATTTACCAGACGATTTAGTAAAAGCATTTGCGTTAGATGTAGATAACTTACTAGATTTTACAACAAAAAACATATTAAAATAATGGCAGAATTTAGCAGAGTAAAAATTAAATTTTTAATAGATTTTGAAATAGGTTACAAAGCAAAATTGTCAACCACTTTAAATGATGTATTTACACCACAGACATGGGAATGGGTTAACACAAGGTCAGCAGGTTTTGAAGTAACAACAGGGACACCAACAGCAACAGCAGGAGAACGTACTGCGATTAACTTTGCAGCTGCATTTAACTTAGACAATCCAGACGACTACATTGTAAACGTAGATATTAATGAAGTAGAGATAATTTCAGAAACCGAAGGCTTAGACTTTGTAGGATTTAAAGTTGATGACGAATTAGGCAGACCAGTATTAGCAGGTAGTGGTTATATTGTAGTATTTGAAAACTACGTTGCACCAATTGATTTAACTACTATTGATTTTGCATTAGTTAAATCGCCACACTATATTAATATACCTTTCTTATTTGATACGACTATTTCTGCTAGTGTCGATGTTTTTGTATGGTATGGTGATGTTGTAGATGTTCCAGCGTTACCAACTTACAGCCTTACTATACCAAGACCTACAATAGATTTTGCAGAATTCAATATTGATATATCTGATTTAGTTCAAGAGCAATTAGAAGCTAAACCAACGATACAAACATCTGGTGCAACTGCAAGAATAGATAGTACTTCTGAATCGGTTAAATGGATGAAGTATGTGGCATCTTACACCGATGCAGAAGAAAGTATTGCAGATATAAATGGTTTACTTATTGCTACTGATGGATATGGGTATTATAACGAGGGTGCTAATCCTACTAAACCAAATGACAACATATTAACCAATACAAGAAATAGACAAGTAGCACGTAACGGTGTGGCTTTAATGCCATACGTTAACAATACAGAAGTAACAAGAATAGATATAAAAAGTTTCCCAAGTGGTGATTTGAATGGGTTTTTTATTATGGTTCCGTTAAGTTTAACTGAACAATTTATACAATACATTCAAGTTAATCTTAACCTATCAAGTACACAAGATACAAGTTTTGAGATAAGACTATCGCCAAGTGATGAAGTCATTAATTACAACATCATAGACGAATGTAAATATACACCTATACAAGTTGTGTTTAAAAATAAGTACGGTGTGTTTGATAGCTTAAACTTATTTAAAAAGCAAAGCCATTCGACAACTACTAAGCACGACACATTTGTAAACAACTACATAACGGCTGGTAATTATGATACAACAAGACATCAATACCAAAAGTTAAATGTAACTGCAAAAGATAAAATTAAAACCAATAGCGGTTATATTTTAGAAGCTGAAAACGAAATTTACAAAGAGTTACTGCAATCTGAAACGGTTTATTTTTATGAAGATGCTAAGTTAATACCAGTTAATTTAACTAATTCATCTTTAGATTTTAAAACACAATTAGACGATAAGCTGTTTAATTATTCTTTAGATTTTGAATATGCTTACAATGTAATACAAAACGTATAGAATGACAGTAGAAGTATTTATAGAGGGCAAGAAATTAGATTTATTTGACGACGAAAATATAAGCGTTACTCAAGGTGTTCAAGATGTTAAAGATATTAGTAAATTGTTTGCGGATTTTTCGCAGTCATTTAACGTACCTGCATCTAATCGCAACAATGCTATATTTCGAAACTATTACAACCAAGATATTGACAACGGTTTTGATGCTAGAACACGTAAAGATGGTTATTTAACCGTTAACACTTTGCCTTTTAAAACTGGTAAGATTAGGCTTGATGGTGTTAAGTTAAAAGATAATCACCCATCTAGTTATAAGATTACATTTTTTGGTGATATTATAAAGATTAAAGATAGGATAGGCGACGATAAATTAAATACATTGGATTGGTTGGCTAATTTTAACCATGCCTATTCAGATACAATCGTAGAAACAGGCTTAACTGGTGGCTTAGATTTTACGGTTGATAGTGTTAGTTATCCTAGAGCAGTTGTATATCCTTTAATTGCTTATAAAAGGCAGTTTCTTTACGATTCTAGTAGTGGTAATCATACAGATACAGATACTTTAGTTAATATACATTATCATAATCAAGGTGCAGGTCATTCAAAACATGGTGTAGATTTTAAAAACTTAAAACCAGCCATTAAATTAAGGCTAATAATTGAAGCAATAGCGCAAAAATATGACTTAACTTTTGTAGGTGGTTTTTTTGAAAGTCAAAACTTTAAAGACATTTACGTTAATCTAAATAAAAGTACAGAAAGCCTAGCAAATGGAAATTTATTAGTTGAAGATGAAATAACACCAACCACACCAGAATCTGGTGCTTCAAATGATTTTATAAGGTATTACTATACAATTACACCAGGTGCAGCATTTCAGAATGTTGGCTATAAAGTTAGAATTACTTACAATGGTACTGTAACAGTAGAATATCCAAATTTTGTTTATGGTACTGAATCAAATCAAATGACCATACAAAGTCCAAGCGAAGAAGCGGACATACAATTAGAAATTTTAACAATAGAAAATTTTGAATTTTCAGTAACGACAGATTTAAAGCAAAAACTTTGTTCGTTATGCCCTTTAATTACTATCGGTAATTATCCAAATACTTACAATAATCAAGTTATAGATTTAAATACTAATATACTTAACGAGATTAAAGATATTAAAACCTATGATTTTTTAATGGGTGTTTTTAAGACGTTTAATTTAGTAGCAACATCTAGCAACGGTAATATATTGGTTGAAGATTTACCTACATGGTATGCACAAGGTCGCATAGTTGACATTACAAAGCACGTTGACACCGAAAAAAGAAGCGTAGATAAAGGACGTATTTTTAACGAAATGTTTTTTAATTTCAAAGAAAGTGAGCAGGTAATTGCAGACGAATTTAATCAAACTAATAGCAGGTTTTATGGTAATGAAGATTTAACACTTTACACCGATGAAACGGAAGAAGTTAAATTAGATGGTGAGAAATTAGAAGTAAAATCTATATTTGAAAACCCAATATTTGACAGGTTAACAGACCAAGATACAAACGAGCAAACCACAATCTTATATTGTCCGTACTTCAATAGAGAAATTAAATCAATTAGTGGCAACCCTTTTATGTTTTACGCATTAGACCAAGATGTAAGTAATAATACTATTGGTTTTGTTGGTAGTGGTACAACCTACAACGAGTTAAACGATACCGTTATAATGCCAAGCCATAGTCGAGTTATTGATGCACCTAGTTTTAACCTAAACTTTGCGAGTGAGTTCAACGAGTACACAGGTCAAGAATTTACTAACACTATTTATGACCAATATTATAGAGATTATATAGAAGATATATTTAGCGTTAAACGTAGAAATTTTAAGTTTACTGCTATACTACCTAATAGCATTTTAAACAACCTTAAATTAAACGATAGGCTAGTAATTAAAAATACAAGGTATATTATTAATAAGATAACATCTAATCTAACCAATAGAAAAGATGAGTTAGAGTTAATTAATGATATCTATGATGCACCATTAGCAACTGATGTATTACGTTCTTCTTTATTTGAGCCACAAGAAGCTAATTATCCATCACAAGAATTTACAGATACTATACAATACTTCGGTGTTGGTGGTAATGTTAATGTAGTAGATTTAGGCTTCGGTACTACATGGGTTAATGTAGATAATGTATCGGTAAATAACAACATAGCATCGATAACATTTAGCATTTCAAAAAATGGAAGTACTGATTTTAGATACGCAGGAATACAAGTAAATGACAAACAAAAAGAACCAATTTTTTACATAGGACAAGAGGAATGATATTAGAACTATTAAGATTAGACGATTGGCACAATGTTAGCGAAAACGTCGAGATAGCAAAGGGTAAAAATGAATTGCCATTAACATTAAAAAAAGGGTTTAAACAATTTAAAAGAGATTTAAAATGGCAGAAGAAAAGGTAATTAACATTAAAGTTAACACTTCAAGTGCAAAAAAAGGTGTTAATGATTTAAATAAAAGCGTTGACAATCTAAACAAAGAAGTAAAAGAAACAAGTAAATCCAGTCAACAAATGGGTGGTACTTTAGACAAAGTATCTGGTGGTGCTGTTTCTAAATTTACAGCATTTAAAGGTGCTGTTTCAAATGTTGCAACAGGCTTTAAATCTTTAAGAGTTGCGATTATAGCTTCTGGTATTGGTGCATTGGCTATTGGAATACTTGCAATAGTACAAGCGTTTAAAAGAAGTGAAGAAGGGCAAAACAAATTTGCTAAATTAATGGGTGTTATAGGTGCTGTAACAGGTCAGTTTTTAGACCTTATTGCAGATTTAGGCGAAAACATTATATCTGCATTTGAAAACCCTAAAAAAGCTATAAAGGATTTTGTTAATTTAATTAAAGATAACATAATAACAAGATTTGAGGGGTTACTAGAATTATTACCTAAATTAGGCAAAGCAATAACCTTATTATTTAGTGGTGAATTTTCAGAAGCTGGTAAGGTTGCAGCTGATGCAGTTGGAAAAGTTGCGTTAGGTGTGGATAGTATTACAAATTCATTTAATGAAGCAACAGAAGCGGTTAAAAACTTTGCAAAAGAAACATTAAAAGAAGCAAATATCGCTGCAAATATTGCGGATAAAAGGGCAAAAGCAGACAAATCAGAACGTGCTTTAATTGTGGCTAGAGCGAAAGCAAACAGAGATATAGCAGAATTAAGAGAAAGTGCAGCCGATAAAGAAAATGTATTAGTAGAGGACAGAATTAAGGCATTAGAAAAGGCTGCACAAATAGAAGAAGAAATAACTAAAAGAGAAATACAAGCAGCAAATTTAAGATTAAGCGCAAAAGTAGCAGAGAATGCATTAGGTAAAAGTACTAAAGCAGACTTAGACGAAGAAGCTAATTTAAGAGCAAGAGTAATTAATTTAGAAACTGCAAGATTAAGAAAGCAAAAGGCATTAACAGCCGAAGTAACTACTGCAAGGAGAGAAGCTAATTCAGAATTAGAAGCCGAAAGAAAAGCGATACAAGATAAATTAGATGCAGAAAATAAAACAGCTACTGAAAATGAAGCAAAAAGATTACAAGCTATTAAAGCTATTCAAGATAAATTTAAGGCTAAAGAAGAAGAAGATGCTGCACAAACACAATTACAAAAATTAGAATTAGAACAATCAAGAGCGTTAGCTGAATTAGATTTTTTAAATGCAACAGAAGAACAAAAATACCAAGTAAAAAAATATTGGGAAAATATAATAGCAGAAGAAAAAATATTAACCGACACAAAAACAGCCGAAGAAGAAAAAAGAATAGCAGAAGAATTAGCTAAAGCAAAAGAAACGGAATACAGAAATAATTACGATGCTTTGCAAAATATATTATCTAGTGGTGGTAAGAAAATGCAAAAAATATCCAAAGCGTTAGCAATAGCAGATGTGGCAAGAACAGCATTTCAATCTGTAAGCCAAACAGTATCTGGAATAGGTGCAGCAAATGCTAAAGCAATAGCAGCTTCACCATTAACAGGTGGTATGCCATTTGTAGCAGTAAACACAGTAAAAGGTGCTTTATCTATTGCATCTACTTTGGCAAGTTCAGCTAAAAGCATACAAGCAATTAATTCAGAATCTAAAAATCCATCTGGTGCAGGAGGTGGATTATCTGGTGGAGGTGGTGGAGGTGCAGCTGCACCATCGTTTAACATAGTAGGACAAACAGGCACAAATCAATTAGCGCAAAGTTTAGGACAAAACGAACAACAACCAGTCCAAGCATTTGTTGTGGCCAGTCAAGTAACTACACAGCAAGGCTTTGATAACAACATAGTTGAAACAGCAACTTTAGGGTAATAAAAAAAGAGCTACTGAAAACAGCAACTCTTTAATATTTTAAAATAGACTTTTTTAACTACCAGGTTTTGAAGTCTTAAATGTTTAACAAAGATAAAAAATAAATTTAGATATACAAATTTGTAACAAAAAATAAAATAAATGTAATATTAGTATGGAGGACTTACAGACAATAGAGTTATACATAGACGAGAGCAAAGTAGAAGATGGCATTGATGCTATTTCATTTGTTAAGCAACCAGCAATAGAGGAAAACTTTGTTGCACTATCTAAGCACAAAGTAGAGTTCAAATCTATTGACGACGAAAAGCGTGTTATAGTTGGATTGGCATTAGTGCCAGATAAAAAGATTTACCGTAAAGCAGGCGACAAAGAATTTAATATAGTCTTTTCTAAAGACACAGTTAGACAAGCATCACATTTATATCTTAAAAAACTAAAGGTTAATAATACAACTTTAGAACACGAATCAAACACAGAGGGTGTTAGCGTAGTTGAAAGTTGGATAGTTGAAGATGCTAAAAATGACAAGTCAAATTTATATGGCTTAAATGCAGTCGAGGGTGCGTGGGTAGTTGTTATGAAAGTAGATAATGACGATGTATGGCAAGATGTTAAGAAAGGCACTTATTTAGGGTTAAGTATTGAGGGTATATTTTCAGACAAAAAAGAAGATTTAAGCGCATTAGATGAAGTCATTGATTTATGTGATAAAGATGTTGCAGATATGACAGACGATGAAGCTATGGGTTTACTAACCATAATTAAAAAGTTATGCGATGAGTAGAGCCGTTTATTGCTATTGTAAAAACACGTATTGCATTGATTGTTGTAAAGACTGCGATGCACCAGAATATTGGAAACAAGGCATAGGACAGACAACAGGACAGGGCAAAAATGAAACAGAAGATTAAATAAATGTATAATTAATAAATAGAAGTAAATGAATCCAAAAGAAACATTAAACAAAGTTAAAACTTTGCTTGGTTTAGAGGTTAAGCTAGAGCAAATGAAACTAGAAAATGGAACTATAATCGAAGCAGAAAGCTTTGAACCACAAAACGATGTGTTTATAGTTACAGAAGAGGAAAGAATACCTATGCCAGTCGGTGAGTATGAACTTGAAGATGGTAGAATGGTAGTAATTTCAGAAGAGGGTGTAATTGCAGAGGTTAAAGCAAAAGAAGAAGAAGTTGCTGAACCAGTTGAAGAAGTTGCAGAACCAGAAATGGCAGCAGAGCCAACAGCTAAGAAAGTAGTTGAAAGCATTAGCAAAGAAATGTTTTTTAGTGAAATCGAAAAACTAAGAAATGAAATTGCTGAACTTAAAGCACCAAAACAAGAGTTGGCTAAAGTAGAGGTTGAACTTTCAGAAGAAGTTAAACCAATAGTTCACAACCCAGAAACAAAAAGCGAAAAGAATTTAAATCTTTACGCACAAAAAAGAACACAAACAACACAAGATAGAGTATTTAACAAATTATTTAATAAAAATTAAACATGGCAACAACAACAAGTATAACGACAACTTATGCAGGTGAATTTGCAGGACAATATACGTCCGTAGCATTACTATCTTCTTCTACTATTGATAATGGTGGTTTAGAAGTTAAACCTAACATTAAATTCAAAGAGGTAATTAAGAAATTATCTACTGATGACATCTTAAAAGATGCAACATGTGATTTTGATGCAACTTCAACTATTACATCTGTAGAAAAAATTCTTGAGGTAAAAGAATTACAAGTAAACCTACAACTTTGTAAAAAAGATTTTAGAAACGATTGGGAAGCAATATCAATGGGCTTTAGTGCTTTTGATAACTTACCACCAACTTTTCAAGATTATTTACTAGGACACGTAGTTTCTAAAGTAGCTGAAAAGAATGAGAAAAACATTTGGCAAGGTGATTCTGCAAATACAGGTGAGTATGATGGTTTTATTGCTTTATTAGAAGTAGATGCCGCTTTACCAGCTGCACAAGAAATTGCAGGTGCAACAGTAACAGCTGCAAATGTAATTGATGAATTAGGTAAGATTGTAGATGCTATTCCAGACGCTTTATACGGAAAAGAAGATTTATATATCTACGTTTCGCAAAACATTTATCGTGCTTATGTAAGAGCGTTAGGTGGATTTGCTGCTGCAGGATTAGGTGCTAATGGTGTTAACGCACAAGGTACTAACCAAGTATTAGGCGATTTAGTATTTGATGGTGTTAAAATCTTCGTAGCTAACGGATTACCAAGTAACACAGCAGTTTGTGCTGAAAAGTCTAACTTATTCTTTGGTGCATCACTTATGAGCGATATGCAAGAGGTTAAAGTAATTGACATGGCAGATATCGATGGTTCACAAAACGTAAGAGTAGTGATGAGATTAGCAGCAGGTGTTCAATACGCAGTTGTTGAAGATATTGTAACGTACGGTATCACAAACGCAGCTAACTAGTAAATTAATTAATAACATTAAAAAAGGTGGTACGTTTCTAACTGCCACCTTTTTTTTATAAAAAAATATAACAATATGGCTTGTGATATAAGTTTAGGGCGTTTAGAGCCTTGTAAAGATAGTATAGGTGGATTAAGAAACATCTACTTTATGAATTTCGGCAACGATTTTTATGATGATAAAATTTTAAGTACAGATGAATTAATTACATCAGTTACTTTAGCAGATAAGAATGCTTACAAATACGAGTTAAGAGGTGCTAACAATTTCGATGAAGCTAATGAGGTTTCAAAAGATAACGGTACTTCATTTTGGACTGGTACAGGTACAATCGTATTAAAAAAGCAAGATGCTGCGACACGTAAAGAGTTAAAGTTAATGAGTTACGGTAGACCAATCGTAATTACAGAAGATTATAACGGTGCGTTTAAAGTTTACGGTGCACAAAATGGTTGTGATGTATCAGTAGGTACTGCAAGTGGTACAGCAATGGGTGATTTAAATGGCTATAACTTAACCGTTACAGCGATGGAAAGAGAGCCTGGATTCTTTATTGATTTTGATGCAATAGTAACAGCAGCAGAAATAGTAGTAGTAGAAGGAGCATAATTTGATTTTGATTTGGTTTTAAAAGGGGTTGACTACGGTTAACCCTTTTTTTTATAACAAAAAACTATTTTATTGTATTATAATAAAGGCATAACATGACAATAGTTAATCCAGATATTGAAGCGATAACAATAAACTATTTTAATAGGTACGAATCATCACCGCATACCGTTGAGTTTTACAATGAAAGTACAAGACTTACAGAAGTTATAAATATTGAAAGCAAAGATATTATTAGTTATTATAGCATTATAGGATTTAGTAATTTAGATTACTTTAAAGAAGGTAATAGTTATGTAATGAGCGTAAAAGATATTAATGCAAATGTACTTTTTTTAGACAAAGTTTACGCAACATCGCAGAACGTAGAAGATTACACGATTAACAAGGACGTTTACACAACCAATCCGACAAACACAGATTACATTATTTATGAATGATATACACATTTTACAGTTAAGTAAATATACAAGTCCTGTAATTACTGAAAACAAAAACAAAGAATTTGTTGAGTATGGTTCGGACAATTTTTACTTCCAATACTTAATAGATAGGTACGTAGGTAGCACAACTAACAACGCTATTATTAAGGGTGTTGCTAATATGATATTCGGTAAAGGTTTAGATGCTTTAGATAGCAGAAGAAAGCCTAACCAATACGCACAAATGAAGTCTATTGTTAAAGACAGCGAGTTATCTAAAATAGTACTAGATAGAAAGTTGTTAGGTATGGCAGCGATGCAAGTTACTTATGATAAATCTAAAGTAAAAAGCATTACGCACTTCCCAATGGAAACGTTAAGAGCGTCTAAAATTAAAGATAGTGGACAAATTGAAAGCTGGTTTTACCACCCTAATTGGAAGGAATATAAAAAGTCAGATGTTTTAAAAGAAATACCAGCATTTGGTTACGGTAATAAAAAAGGAAACGAAATATTTGTCGTTAAGCCTTATGTAAGTGGTTTTTATTATTACACACCTTGTGATTATGTAGGTGCTTTACCTTATGCCTTATTAGAAAGTGAGATAGCAGACTATTTAATTAATGATACTATAAACGGTTTTAGTGGCACTAAGGTAATTAATTTTAACAACGGTGTACCAGACAAAGAAAAGCAGGAAGAGATTAAAAACAACGTGCTTCAAAAGTTAACAGGTGCAAGGGGTGAGAAAACTATTATAGCATTTAATAACAATCAAGAAAGCGCAACAACGGTTACAGATTTACCGTTAAATGATGCACCAGAACACTACCAATATTTAAGCGACGAATGTAGAAACAAGTTAATCGTAGGTCATAATATCACAAGTCCATTGCTAATTGGTGTTAGAGAAACAGGTGGTGGTTTAGGTAGTAATGCAGACGAGATTAAAAACAGCGCAGTTTTCTTTGATAACATAGTTATAAAGCCTTATCAAATGGAATTAACGCAGGTTTTAGAGCAGATACTAGCAGTTAATGATATTAGTCTTAATCTTTATTTTAAAACCATACAACCGTTAGAATTTACAGACGTTGAGGGTATGGATTCTGAAACTAAAGAAGAAGAAACAGGTGTTAAAATGGCTAAAGAAAACGCAGATTTTGACGATGAAACAATGTTGGATTCGTTAGATGGTGAAGTGGTTAATTTAGATGAGTGGGAACTTGTAGAAACTAGAGAATACGACGACGAAAACGAAGACGTGGAAACTTGGGCAAATAGATTGATAAAGCCTAAAAAAGATATGCTAACTAAATTAGCAGATTTTATCAAGTCTAAACCAAGTGCAAAAAGTTCTTTAGATAAGTCATTTTACAAAGTTAGATATACATATCAAGAAAAATACAGTAGTGGTAAAAGTCGTTTATTCTGTTCTAATATGATGAGCAGAACAGGTAAAGGTGTTGTGTACAGAAAAGAAGATATAGACCAAGCGAGTTTTAGTGGTGTAAATAAGTCATTCGGGCATAAGGGGCAAAACTATTCTTTATTTAAATACAAAGGTGGTGTTAATTGTGGGCATTACTTTCAAGAAGAACTATACAGACTAAAGAAAAATACCGATGGCACTTACAAAGAAGATAAGGCTTTAAGTTCTAGCGAAGAAGTAGATACTATACCGAATAGCTATAAGCCAAAAGGTGAAGAGTATAATAAGGCTAAGATAGCACCTAAAGATATGACTGGAAATAATAAGAACGGACACCATCCAGATTGGATAGCACAACACCCAAATTACAAAGGATAGATGAAAGCAATATTTATAACAGCAAACGACTTAAAACGTTATTCGGTAGTTAACGGTAATGTTGACAATGATAAATTTATGCAGTTTATCGAGATAAGCCAAGACATACACGTTCAAAACTACTTAGGTACGGACTTGTATAACAAATATCAAACGCTTATAATAGATGGTACTATTAATGACGTTGGTAATGCTAAATACAAGACGTTATTAGACACGTATATAAAGCCTTTTACGATACATTGGGCGTTAGTTGAATATTTACCTTATGCAGCATATACAGTTGCAAACGGTGGCGTTTACAAGCATACTTCTGAAACATCGCAAACCGTAGATAAAAACGAGATTGATTTTTTAATCGAGAAACAAAGAGATACAGCACAACATTATACTAGACGTTTTATCGATTTTATGTGTTTTAATTCTAGTGATTACCCAGAGTACAATAGTAATAGTAATGGGGATATGTACCCAGACAAAAAAAGCGATTTCGGCGGATGGGTGATGTAAGTAAAAAATATAAGATTAAGCAGATTAATTTAGTTAAATTAAAAAAGTATCTTTTAAAATTAGAAAAGAATGGCAAATAAAGTAGGATGGGGACAAGGTTCTGTAAATAACGATATAGGTTGGGGACAAGGTGCTTCTAATAATGATATAGGATGGGGAAACATACAAGCTATATCGCCAAGTGGTGAAACTAATATAGTTGGTGGTGGCGGTGTAGATGAACGTTTTATCATAACAGTTAAAACAGACAACGCAGGTACATCAGCAGATAATCAATTCACTATACCTACATCAACAACAGGTATAACACAAGCGTTTTTGTATGACATTGAAACATCAGATGGACAAACCATAACAGGTGTTACAGGTAATCAAACTATAACTTTTCCAACAGCAGGAGAATATGATATTAAAATTAGCGGTAGTTTTCCTTATATGTATTTTAATAATGGCGGTGATAGACAAAAGTTATTAGATATTAAAAACTTTGGGATTTATGCTTTGGGTAGTACAAGTCAATCAAATGCTTTTCAAGGTTGTTTTAATATGGATATTAGTGCAACTGATAGTGGTAATTTTGGAAATGTTACTAATTTTGGGGCTGCTTGGAGAAATTGCTCAAGCATAACATCATTCCCATTGATTGACACAAGTAGCGGTACTAATTTTGATATTGCTTGGAATAATTGCATGAGTCTAACATCATTCCCATTATTAGATACAAGTAGTGGTACTAATTTTGGTGAGACTTGGCGAAGTTGCTCAAGTTTAACATCTTTTCCTTTAATTGATGTAAGTAGTGCAACAGAATTAAAATTAACTTGGTATGAATGCTCAAGTCTAACATCATTCCCTTTAATTGATACAAGTGGTATTACAAGTTTTAATGGTACTTATGCTACTTGTTCAAGTCTAACATCTTTTCCATTATTAGACACAAGTAGTGGTACTAATTTTCAAAGTACTTGGAGTAATTGTTTAAGTTTAACATCATTTCCCGAATTAGATACAAGTAGTGGTACTAATTTTCTTGTTGCTTGGTTTAATTGCTCAAACCTAACATCTTTTCCATTATTAGATACAAGTAGTGGTACTAATATTTCACGAGCTTGGAGTGGTTGCTCAAGCCTTGCATCATTCCCTGCTAACGCATTTGATACTAACATAGCAACTAATTATTCAGACGCATTTTTAACCACAAACCTAACAACCCAATCAATAGACGACATATTAGTATCACTAGACACAAGCGGTGTTAGTAATGGTACGTTTACACAAAGTGGTGGTCAAGCACCAAGTGCAACAGGTGAAGCAGCTATTGATAGCTTAGTAGGTAAAGGTTGGACAATAACAGTAACAGGTGGATATACACCATCACAACTATTATTAGACGAATATCCAAACGCAGCAGCAGCCTATTCATTACGTGAGTTATCTACTGCATCAGTTGGTAGTGCAGTTGTAAGAGTAAGACGTTCATTAGATAACGCAGAGCAAGACTTTACTGCAACTGAAATAACAGATGGTACATTAACAACGTTTACAGGTGCTAATGATGGGTTTATTACTACTTGGTATGACCAGAGTGGGAACGGTAAAGACACTAATCAATCAACAGCATCTAAGCAACCGAAATTAGTTACTAGCGGTGTTGTAGAGATGGATAATGGAAAGCCAACTATTTTATTTGATGGTATTAATGATGTTTTAGAAAATACTTCTTTAATTTTTCCAACAACAAACATTTGTATATCAAAAGTAAGTTCTCGAATAGGCACTAGTGCATTTGACAGCATTGGATATCTCACTAGTGGTGGGTTTCTTAATATTAATAACGATAGTAGAATTAGTTTTGATGGCAGACCAAGCGGAGGAGCTTCCTTTATCAGTGATTCAAATTTAAGTCCAACGACTGAACAAATTTTACAGTTTAATATTTATGATGGTGCTAATTTAAAAGCAAGTGCAAATGGTGGAGATTTTGGAACGACACCAGTAAGTGCAAATCCAATTAGTTATGGCTCGAACGAATTATATATAGGAGCGCTCCCACAATACAATAATTTTACTAACTGCAATAATTCAGAATTTATAATGTGGGGTGATGACCAAACATCTAATAAATTAGGAATTGAAACCAACATTAACAATAATTATACTATCTACTAATGACAGGATACAAATACACAACAGAGCAAGAGGCTATTGATGCACGTAAACAATGTGCTGATTATTATGGTTTACCTAAAACGCCAGAGGATACAACTTTGTATTGGGTAGATTATAACAAAGCAGAATTAGACACGCCTATATTTTGGTATATTACTTTTGATGAAAGTATAGAAGCTATATTAGGCACACCAACAACATTTAACGTAACACAAGAAGAATTATGAAATCAATAAAGAACCCAGAACAAACAACGTATTTCATTTGTAGAGAAGATGAAACTTACACAATCGTAGCACACGGTAGCGTAGAGCCTAATCAAACAATGAACACAGGTCAACCAATAGTAGATACCTATTTAGACAAAGCTGAATGGGAAGCTAAGCTATTAGAGGGTGGCATAACAATAGAAGAAAATGAAGAACTATGAGAATTTTAGTTTTATTTTTGTTACTATCGTTTAGCGTTAACGCACAAGAAAGTGGCTTAGGTTGGATGTTTATTAACACCAACACTATTAAGGCAGATAAGCAAGAGCATTTTGCGGGTGGCTTTTATCTAGGAATGAGCGCATATTCGTTAACGTTAGGAAACACAGATGGTAATAGAAAAAAAGCAAAGTTTTGGGGAATAGTTACACCGATATTAGTAGGCACGTTAAAAGAGTTAAGCGATAGCAGAAGCGGTGGTACTGGTTTTGATTGGGCAGACTTAGGTTATACAGCAGGTGGTGGCATAGTTGCTACATATACATTTGATTTTTTAAGACAAAGACATAAGCGCAGGAATAAGTGAAGTATTTAATACTATTTATATCGCTATCACTTAATGCACAGTTGGAAAGCGATTGGAATGCTACTGAAATATTACAAGATATGGCAGTTAGTTGGTCAGTTGGTAATGGTTGTTTAGAAGCGAATAATAAAGTAGTTAAGACAAACAACCTAGAGCTTAATGGTAACACGCTTGAAATTATGGACGCTACTATACAAGTATTTGGTCAACTTACTAATTACGGTGTAGAGATTGAAACAACAAATGAGCTTATAAAATACGCTTGTAATAGTTCGGAATTAATTATTTATAGTGAGATATTAAACACAGAAAATAGTGTCTTAGAAACGTTTAAATTGTACCCTAACCCAACAAGTAACAAAATAAACATAAAAGGTACATTTGATTATTATACTATTTATAATATTAACGGTAAATTAGTTGCTAAAGGTGTAGATAATGTTATAAATGTTGATTTATTACAAAACGGTTTATATTTTGTATTATTAATAGAAGAAAACAGAAAGCAAATTTTAAAATTTATAAAAAAATGATAGGTATTATCTTAGATTTTATTGGTAAATGTAACGAAAACAACATTACACCAAGTGAAAAGCATATAGATGCTTATTTAAACGTAATAAATAGGTTAGATTTAAGAGATAACTTAATTAAATTTTGCTTTTATAATTGGGAAGAAAGAAATAATACTAACTTTATAAATAGATTGATTGATGTTAAGTTTCATTAAGCCATATATTCCAGAAATA
>Ga0208643_1000367_pt1 | contig 30787 bp, 41 predicted proteins | sample VirMetDEL_Nov_12_FD_184516 | JGI IMG/M metagenome (GOLD analysis project Ga0208643, IMG submission 184516) | Aqueous microbial communities from the Delaware River and Bay under freshwater to marine salinity gradient to study organic matter... | ecosystem: Environmental > Aquatic > Marine >...
GTTGCTTGGGCGTGGAAAGCTGATGATAACGAACCGACAATCTTACCTAATACAGAATTATCAACTTTAATATCTAAATATAAATTTGAGGACAATGCTAATGATGATTATGGAGACAACAATGGAACTGCTTCTAATTTATCTTATGTCGCAGGTAGGTTTGGTAAAGCAGCAGATTTTAACGGAACAAGTAGTAAAATATTATACCCACAAGCTGCACCTTTTGACGATTCTAATACTATTTTAGCAGTTAGTGCTTGGGTAAAATTAGCTTCTACAACTGCAGAATTTGCCCTTTTAAGTGCATCTTCAACAACTGACCAAAGCGATGTTGTTGTTCTTTATGTTGGTGGTGCGAACAAATGGGGTAGGGTTTATTTAGGTGATGCACCAAGTAATGCTAATGAATATCAAGCAAATTTTGGTTCAACTAACAATACAAATTGGAATCATTTTGTATGGCAATTAAGTGCAACTAATGGCATAGAATTATGGGTTAATGGTGTAAGTCAAACAAGAACTCAAACGTGGCAAACTGGTACAATGGATGAAACTAAATGGTTTGGTGATTTAACTTATGCAACTGATGTACAATATGCAACAGGTCTTAATAGAGTTGTAACAACTGCTTATTACGAAGCTGAAGTTGACCAAATGAGATTGTTTAATGCAGAGTTAACATCTTCTGAAATAAGTGATTTATACAATGAGGGTATTGAAGCATTAGTTAGTGCAAATGCTAATGCAGGATTTAGTATTGTTAAATGGGAAGGTACTGGCGCACAAACACAAATTCCTCACGGATTAAGTGCTGTTCCTGAAATGATTATTTCAAAAAGATTAGATAGTACAAATAACTGGAGTGTGTATCATAAAGATTTAGGTTTAAGCCATACTACATACCCTAACTGGTTATATTTAAATTTAGATAGTTCAGAACAAAATAGTGCGACAGCTGCAAACCACCCTTATTATGCAAGACCGTCTGCTACAGTAATATATCAAAACACAGGTACAAGTGAAAGTACAAATGTTAGCGGTGCTGATTATATTGCCTACTGTTTCCATTCAGTAGCTGGATATAGCAAGTTTGGAAGTTATACTGGGAATGGTTCAGCAACAGGGCCAATTGTAACAACTGGATTCCAGCCAGATTGGATTATGATTAAAAGAACTGATGTAGCAGGAACAAATTGGAATATTATGGATAGCGTAAGAGGTAATTCTGATTATCTTTTAGCTGCCAATACAAATGCCGCAGAAGTTACAAATGAAACACCATTAAACACAACATCAACAGGTTTTCAAATTACAGAAGCAAGCGGCTATATAAACGCATCAGGAGGAAATTATATCTATATGGCATTCAAAATAAATTAAAATGAATGGATTTGAACCAACAATATTAGGAATAGTTACATTAATAATGACAATATCAGAAATCAATTCTGTACTACAAGGATTGTTAATAGTAGTTACTACAATTTATACGTTGATAAAGATCCATCAGTTATTAAATAAAAAATAATTAACTTTATTAAAAATAAATATTATGAAAAACTTTTTAAATAAAATTTGGGAAGGTATTAAAGATGCATTTTGGCTACAAGTACCTTATATTATTTACTCAACAGTATGGTTATTATTAACTATGTTTTGGGCAACAGTATTCTTAAAGTGGTTTATGAATAAATATTATTAAAATGAAATTAAGTAAAAATTTAACATACGCTGAAGCGATAAGATCTGAAACAGCTAAACGTAGACGTATAGAAAACACAGCACACGGAGTAATACTAGACAACTTAAAGCTAACAGCAGATAAAATATTTCAACCCGTTAGAGATCACTTTAATAAACCTATTTACGTAAGTAGTATGTATAGGTGTGAAAATTTGAATCGTATGGTTAACGGATCAAAATTCAGCAAACACATTACTGGACAAGCTATAGATATAGACAACGATGGTACTGATGTATCTAACAGAGATATATTTTATTACATAAAAGACAATTTAAAGTTTGATGTATTAATATGGGAGTATAATGACGATAGTCCTAGTTGGGTACATTGTAGTTATGTAGAAGGTTTAAATAGAGGTTTAGTATATCGCAATACTAATTTAGGTTTAATAGAGTTTAAAGAACCTAAAGTAGAAAAACCTAAAAAAGTAAAGTATGAGCAAAGAAAGAAAAAAGTTCAAAGAGACGAAACTAGGTCAGTTCCTACTAGGGAAGTCGGGGGTGTTTCAGAGTCTAGCGGAGACAATACCTGATAAAGGCGTTCTCGGACTCGTCAAACGTCTTTTAGTAGAAGATAAGGGTATAAGTCCAGAAGATAAAGAATATGGTCTTAAATTGCTTGAAATTGACCTTAAAGAGATGGAATCGGTTACTCGTAGATGGGAAGCTGATGCTTTATCAGATTCGTGGCTTAGTAAAAACGTAAGACCATTAACCCTAGTATTCTTTGCAATAGTATATACTGCAGGTTTCTTTTTAAAATATGAACTAGGTGCTATTAATCAAATCTTATTACTTATAATAGGAGCATACTTTGGTGGTAGATCTTTCGAAAAAATACAGAAGCTCTAGTACTATATAGTACATACATTATTATCTTATACATAATTAACTTATACAATATAGTACTGTACATAATATAATAAAATTTTTATATTTACAAAATGCGACAAAAATTAATTAAAAAAATTGATAGGTTGTTTAGCGAATACATACGTAGAAAACACGCTGATAAAAATGGGTATTGTACTTGTATAACTTGTGGTAAGAAACATATTTGGAATAGTGGTCAGATACACGCTGGTCATTTTGTATCACGAAGATTTTTAGTAACTAGGTATGATGAACGTAATGTTTATCCGCAATGTGCGTATTGTAATAATTGGCTTGCAGGTAATCAATATACATATGGTAAACGTATAGATGAGTTACACGGTAAGGGTACTGCAGATAAGTTAATGCTATTATCTAAACAAACAATTAAAATAGAAAATTACGAATTAGAAGAAAAACATTTGTTTTATAAAAAAAATTTGATAACTTTGAGGAAACAATTATAAAAATGTACACACAAAACGATTTAAGTATAATAAAAACACAAGCTGATGGCTTTGTGAATGACCAATTAAAATGGCAAAGACTACGAATAGAATCTCTACAAAAAGAGTTATCTAAGGAAAAACAAAAAACAAAAGAGCTAGAAGAATTATTAGCTTACGCAGATAAATTTAATTTAATAAACACACAATGAGCTTAGCACAAAATCAAAACAGACAATCAACTATAGACTGGATCGAAGAAGGTAAAACTTGGTCTGGTAAAGATGGAACAGAAATGAAAGAATATAAAGTATCACTTAAAAATGGTGATATACCAGTATTCAATTATCCATCTAACAAACCGTACCCATTTGCAAAAGGTGATAATGTTACGTACCTTTTGAACGAAAGAATGGTAAATAAAAAAATAATTCAAAACGGTAAACAAATGAAAAAAGTAGAAAACAATCAAGCTACAACAACTACTAGTACAACAACAAATACATCTCTAACACAGCAACAAAGTATAGCATTATCTGTTGCGTCTAAGCTAGGGTTCGAAACTGTAACTAGTGATGCTTGGCAAAAAACATTAAAGTTTCAAGACACAGAAAAAAGATCGCAAGCACAAAGCGAATTACTAAGTTCAATAGGACAAGTAACAATAGCATATTATAATTTACTAACAACTAAACCACAAAACAATGTCGCAAAAAACTGATACTGTATTTGTAAATGGACTTTACACTTACACAAATGAAAAAAGTTTTATAGTATCTAAGAACAGTTTAAATGTAGAAAAGTTTTTAGAGCAATTAAAAGATCCTGATGTACAAAAACATATAAAGGAGAATGAAGGTTACCTTAAATTTATTACAATGCTAAGTAAAGCTGGTAAACCTTATAGCAAACTAGAAAGTAACAATTACAAAGAAATAACAAGCAAGGAACACAGTCCTGATCGAAACAACAATGACGATGACGGACTCCCATTCTAATACGGTTTCTTTACAATCCCAAGTAAGTAGACTGAATGACATACGTAATGGTAAGATAAAGGAAGGTCTACGACTTGGAATACCAGAGATAGACGAGTACTGGAGATTTAAGTTTAGTAACTTTAATGTAGTACTTGGACACGCATCAACAGGTAAAACCACTACACTACTTTATTTACTTTTGTTATATGCTGTTAAGTATAATTTAAAATACTTAATATATTCTGCAGAGAATGAACCAAGCAGTATAAGTAAAAAGTTATGTGAATTTTTAATAGGGTTACCATTTAATAAAATACCAGATAAGGTATGGAAAGAAAAAATTAAATGGATACACGAACACTTTAGATATATAGATATAGATGAAACATTTACATCTAGCGAATTATTAAGACAAGCAGAAAAAATTAAAAAAACATTTAATTACCACGCTTTATTAATAGATCCATACAATTCACTTATAAGAGATAAAGAGTTAATGAAAACATATGGTGGTCACGAATACGACTACGCAGTTATGGGAGATTATCGTTTATTTACTAGACGAAACAAATGTTCTATATATTTAATTACACACGCAGTAACAGAATCACTAAGACATAAACACCCTAACGGACATAAGTTTGAAGGATATATACAGCCACCTAGTGCAGGATCAGCTGAAGGTGGAGGTAAATTTTTAAATAAAAGTGATAATTTTTTAATACTTCACAGGTACACAAATCATCCAGAGTATTGGACTGATACGTATTTAGCTGTAATTAAAATAAAAGAAATAGATAGTGGTGGTAGACCTACACCTATGGAAAATCCAATAGAGTTTAGATCACTAGCTAATAATGTAGGGTTTAGTATAAATAATAAAAATTTATTACATTTAATAGAAAAGCGTGATTCTTGAAATAGCATATAAGAAACATAAAGATTGGTTAAGGATATGTAAATCTTTTAACTGCGGTGATGACGACTGCAAAGATATTGTTTCAGAGCTATACTTAAAGATAGATGACTTAACAAAGAAGGGTAAAGATCTTAGATATGGAGATGATGATATAAATTATTTCTACTGCTATAAAATTATATTTCATTCTTGCCTTAGATTAAAACAACACAACAATAAACGTAAAGATTTAATTATTACATCTGATAGTGAGAATTTTGATTTAAGTTCAGCTCTAGCGAAGTATGGTAAAAAAAGTACAATAGATGAAGATATGTTATTTAATAAGCTAGAAGAATTTACAAATGATTATAGAGAGAAACTTACCTGGTATGATATTACAATATTTGAGTTACTATCAGGCGGTAAGAAAATATCAGAGCTACAAAGAGAAACTAATATAAGTTATGTATCTTTAAGAAACACATATTTAAAAGTAAAAGATTTTGTAAAAAAACAATATGAGAAATTCGATTGGACTAGGGGATCTAGCAGAAAAAATAATTAACATAATAACATTTGGTTATGGTAAAAGAATTGCAACTTGGGTAGCAAAACTATTTGGCTATAAAGATTGCGGCTGTGATAAAAGAAAAGACGATTGGAATAAAATACAAATTAAAAGATGACAGATAATGTACAAATGATACAAATTGATTACGATCAATGGACTAAATTTAAAGGAGTTAAAAATAACACAATAGCAAAAAACGAACTTAAATTAATCGAAAGTCTACACGCAAAGTATTTTAATCATCCTTACGAAAGTTTATGCACTTGTAGGGGTGAACATATAATAGGTAGAATACAAGAGTTTGTAGACGAGCTAAATGTTATTTATAAAAATGGGTATAAAAGAAGTACATAAATGGGAACAAACTGTAGTTGATATATTAAATATAGATGGTTGGAACCTCACTTGGTGTGGTGAAGATTATGAATATTTTGATGCAAAAGGTTTAACACCAAAGAAAAATGAATGCGTAATAGAAATGAAATTTAGACATAAATATTATGAAACAAAATTATTAGAGAAAGGTAAGTATGAAAGATTGTTACAATTACCACAAAAAATACATAAGTTATATCTAGTGTTTGATCCGAAAGGTATGTATATATTTTGGTTAAACAAATTAGATTTACCAGAGTTAGAGAAACTAAATTGTCCAGACACAACACTATGGACTAAAAAGAAAAAAGAAAAAGAAGTATATTTATTAGAAGAATCACAAGCAAGTTATATAAACAATGAATCAGGATTTGATAGATGCTTATAAAAAGCTAGACGCAATTAAAGAATTTGAGTGCGATAATAATATTTCAACAATATTAGCTTTATTAGATAAATGGAATAAAAAAGCACAAGACAACAAAGAGTTAAAAAAAGTAATAGAAGCATTTCTAGATATACAATGGCATATAATAGAATTAAAACGTGATAGAGATCTAGCATTGAAAGCGGTAATGCAATATAAATTTCAAAGAGACGGTGCGGTAAACGAAAGAAACGAAGCTAAACAACAATTAAAGAAATATGAAGATACACATCTTGACTGACATAGTAGGACAAGAACCATCTGAAGATGTAGAAAACAAACTACTAGACACAGTAAACTCTTTATGGTTAGATTTCGATAGTGTACCAGAAGTAGGAAGTGAAATAGAAGTAGAGTTGTTTACATTTATATTTAGGTTTGAGATGGAAGGTAAAAGATATAAATTAGTAGATAACGACATATATATTTATTTAACATATAGAATGACATATGAAGAATACTAATAAACACGAAGAAAGAAAACAGATGCCAGTTTATACTGGAGTATTAAAGTATTTCCCATTAGCATTACTAGAAATAAGTAAAGTAAGTTGGATAGGAAACAAACAACACCATCCTGATAAACCGTTACATTGGGATAAAAGTAAAAGCAAAGATCATTTAGATGCAGCAATAAGGCATATAATAGATCATAGTATTAACCCTTATGATGACGATGGTATGTTACATCTAGCTAAAGCAGCGTGGAGAATACTAGCAGCATTACAAGAATTTTTATTTAAATTATGACAAACACATTCAACAAAAACGAAATATACGCACACAACAAAGACTATAGAGTAAACAGAGAAGGTGTGCTTTTAAATCCTGATGGTAAAACTTTAAAAGGATATTATAAAAATGGCTACAAATATTATAAGCTAAGAAAAGAAGAAGATTATACTAAATATGCTGCATTTAAAATATCAAGATTACAAGCATATCAAAAATATAAAAATGATATGTATCATAAAGGTATTGTTGTTAGACATTTAAATGGTAAAAGAGATGATGATTCTTTTGATAATATTGCAATAGGCACACAAAGTCAAAATATAATGGATTGTCCTAAACAAGATAGAGTAAAAAGAGCAACTTATGCATCGAGTAAAAATAGAAAATATCCTACAGAAACAATATTAAAAATCAGAGAGGATAGAAAAAATGGAATGACATATTCACAACTATTAAAAAAGTATAATATTCCTAACGATTCATCTTTACATTACATTTTGTATAGAAAAAATATTTAAATAAATTGGACTTAATAATACTAGATATGTTAGAAAATCAAATAAAACTATTAGACGGAAAATACTACGATAAAACAGAACTGTTATCTAAAATGCTAGATGATGACTTTTATTATGGCTTTATGAATAAATGGGCGTTTAGCAGCTCAAGTATAAAACTATTATTAGAATCACCTAAAACATACTATAATGTAATGAAGTATGGATCACCTAAAAGTCAAGCGTTAAGAGATGGGTGGTTAACGCATACTGCAATATTAGAGAATGATGTATTTGAATCACAGATATACATAGATGTACAAAGCAAGAACACAAAGAAATTTAAAATGGCTAAAGAAGAACACGGTGAAGTATTTACTATGAAAGAAAAGAATGATGCAGAGAGATTAGCAGAAGCATTTTATCGTAACGAACCTGCTATGCAAATGATAAAAGGATGTAAGACAGAGTATCCTGGTGTAGCATTGGTACAAGGTCAACCATTTCGTGCTAAAGCAGATGTGTTAGCTAAAGACTATGTGTGTGATCTTAAAACAACAAGTAACATAAAAGGTTTTGAGCATAGTGCGTATAACTTTCACTATGACGTACAAGCATATCTATATACAGAGATATTTAATACACCTAACTTTAGGTTTGTAGTAATAGATAAAGGATCTAGAGATATAGGTATAAGTAAAGCTGTAAGCAAAGAGTTTATACAGAGTGGTAGGGATAAAGTAGCGTATGCACTTAATGTTTATGCACAACACTTTGAGCAAGACGAACCAGAACTAGACGACTATTATATAGAGATAAACCTTTGATATATAAACAAATATTAATAATTTAGTAAACTATGAGAGAAACATACAGAATAGCAAAAGAAGTTAAAGACGTAACAGGTATAAACTTTTTACAAAAGAAAAGAGACCAAGAATATGTAGAAGCAAGATCATTTTTTGTACATATACTAAGACACTATTACAAACTACGTAATAAAGATATAATAAAGATATTCAACCAATTAGGTTTTAATATGGATAATGCAACACTAACACACAGTATAAGAATGTTTGAAGTGTATGAACATAACAATGCAAGAATGAAAGAATGGTTCGATAACCTATTTGCTAAACCAGATTTTAAAAACAGAGCAAACACAACTGCATATATAAAATCTAAACTAAAATACTTACCTGCAGATACACTAATGAAGATGGCAGCACAAATAGATACTATGGTAAAAGATAAAGTGTTTTTAGATGAAAGTGAATGGACATATTAAAAAAAGTACGAAAAAAGTATTATATATTTGATTAATCAAGTTTTTTCAAGTGGCAAGAAAAGTAATAAGTAACTATATATTTAAACCTAAAAAGAAAAGACCTGGTGTACATTCTAAGAATGCAAGTCGTAATCAAACAGGATTTAAAAAGAAATATAGAGGTCAAGGTAAAAGAAATTAATTATGAGTTGGGGAGGTAAACGTATAGGATCAGGACGAAAAACAAAGTCACAAGAATTACAATTAATTGAGGAGCTATCAATGTATGATGGTTTAGCAGTTAAAACTTTAATAGACGGAATAAAAAAAGGATGCACTAAGTCATTACAATTATGGTTTAATTATAGATTAGGTAAACCTACAGAAACACAAAACGTAACGTTAGTTCAAGAGCAGCCGACTTATGAAGTTATCGTATTAGACAATGACTCAGAAAGTACAGACTAATTGTATTTATAATCACGCCTATAAATTTAGTAGGTCAGATAAAAAAATCTTAATAGAACAAGGTGGTAGTAGAAGTGGTAAGACATTTAACTTACTAATATGGATTGTATTTGACTATTGCGCTAATAACTCTAACACTATAATAACTATCTGTCGTAAAACATTTCCTAGTTTACGTGGTACAGTTATGCGTGACTTTTTAGATATACTAAAGAACTATGAATTATATAGTGAGAAAGACCATAATAAGAGTAATAGCGAATACTATTTAAACAACAATACAGTAGAGTTTATATCATTAGATCAACCTGCTAAGATACGTGGTAGAAAAAGAAACTTATTATTCGTAAATGAGTGTAATGAAATAGATTGGGATAGTTGGCAACAATTAATTTTTCGTACAGAAGGGCAAATTTTAATCGACTATAATCCTAGTGAGGCTAACCATTGGATATATGATAAAGTAGAAACTAGAGATGATGCTGTGTTTTATAAGACTACATATAAAGACAATCCATTTATAGATAAAAACATAATACACGAACTAGAAAGACTTAAAGAAACAGATGATGAATATTGGCAAGTATTTGGTTTAGGTGAAAGAGCGCTATCAAGAACACAGATATTTAGCTTTAGTACAATAAATAAAATACCAGAGGATGCTAAGTTCTTATCTATAGGTATGGACTTTGGTTATACAAATGATCCTACTTGTGCAGTAGAGGTATATCAGAAAGATCACAACTTATATATTAATGAATTACTTTATAGAACTATGATGACTACAGCAGACATACATAGATTCTTTCTAGAGCATAATAAAGACAATAAGCTATGCTTTGGTGATTCAGCAGAAGTACGACTCATAGACGAGCTTAAAAGAATGGGAAACAATATAAGACCAAGTGTTAAAGGACAGAATAGTATTATGGCTGGTATAGATCTATTAAAGCGATACAAACTACATATAACAGAAACATCTGTAAATGCTATAAAAGAGTTTAGAGATTATAGGTGGAAGAAAGATAAAGCTAATAGGTTAACAAACATACCTAATGATGGTGCTGATCACTTACCTGATGCAACCAGATATGCAACCTATAGTTTAATGAGCAAACCTAACTATGGTAAGTATGCTATTCGTTAGTACTTAATAACAAGTCTTGATAATCTAGAGCTTCTTGTTCGCTAGTAAATACTTTAGACTTTAATCTATTGTCTACAAACCATAAGAGTAAGAATGAATCTCTAGCTGCATTCGTAGTCAATTTTGTTTTAGTTATTTTCATAATTCAAATATAAATAAAAAAAAGTTATTAAATAATTTTGATAATTAAAATATAGTTATTAACTTAGAGGTATGAAACAAAAATTATTAAACATATCATACGTATTAGTTATATGGTTTGCTGCTATATTACTTGTAGTATTAGATAATATAATTACTAATCTATAATGGAAATAATAATAAACATATTTGCAGTTATAGGAGTATTTGCTACTGTGTTAGCATTATATCATTTTGGTGTAGATCAATATGCTTTATGGGAGATGAGAATGAAAGAAAAATACGGTAAATAATGCAGAACAAATCCTATAGAGAAACAATGTTAGCTTTAAACTTAGTGTTTGGGCAATACGATATAGAATTCTTAAAACCATTAGATATATCACAGCTAGAAGATCTATTTATACAAGATGCATTTAGTAATCCAGATAAGCATATTAATTACGAATTAAATAAAGACAATATTAATTTTAATATAATAAAAGAAGAACTTACATCTTCATAATTCTTTTTTCAGAATATTTTTCATATTAATTGGTTTATATAGGGAGTTAGAAGATGGCTCCCTTTTTTTGTGAAAAAAAGTTAAATTTGTTATTATATATTTATGAAGCTCCAAATAAATGTGCCGACAGATCTAAACGAGATAACATTAGGTCAATATCAGAAGTTTATTAAAATACAAAAAGATAACGGTGATGGTACGTTTGTAGCACAAAAGATGATAGAGATATTTTGTGGCATAGATCTTAAAGATACTTTTAAAATTAAGATTACAGATATGAACGAAATAATCAAAATACTAAACGACTTACTAGAAATAAAACCTGAACTAATAAATCGCTTCGAAATGGATAATGTAGCATATGGGTTTATACCTGTATTAGAAGATATATCATTAGGTGAATATGTAGACATAGAAAACTATATGCAAGACTGGGATAATATGCATAAAGCAATGAGCGTATTATATAGACCAATTGCTGCTGCACATAGAGATAAATACAATATAGAAGAATACGATGGTAAGGAAACCGAAGTAATGAAAGATATGCCTTTAGATATATGTTTTAGTGCGGTGGTTTTTTTTTACAATTTAGGGATCGAGTTATCAAGCAATATGATGGATTATTTGACGGAGGAACAGTTGAGCAACCTTACGGAAGGTCAGCACAGTTTTCTAAGCGATGGGGGTGGTATTCAGCAATTTACGAACTCGCTCAAGGACGTATTACTGAATTCGAAAATATCACTCAAGAAAAATTATTAAAGTCATTAAATGTATTATTATATATTAAAGAGAAAAACGAAGTAGAACAAGCAGAATTAAAAGCAAATGCCAGAAAGTAACACAGCGATAAGATCATATTATTTAATAAGCGAAGCATTAGAAAGCTCATTACTAAACAACAATATTACTAAGACAGTTACAATAGGTGATGTATCTGATGTAGACTTAGGTAAACAAACTATATTTCCTCTAGCACATTTTATAGTAAACAATGTAGTGTCAACACAACAAACACTTGTATATAATATTACAGTACTTGTAATGGATATTAAAGATGTAAGTAAATCTGAAGAAACAGATAAGTTTAGAAAGAACACAGATGAACAAGATATACTTAACACACAACTAGGAGTGCTAAATTTATTAATACAAAAATTACGGTTTGGAGATTTACACACATCAGGTTATAGATTAACTAACGATCCTACTTGTGAACCGTTTGTAGATAGGTTTGAAAATAACTTAGCAGGGTGGAGTGCGGATATTAATATAGAGGTTAAAAACGATCAATACATATGTTAGTATTTTCAGATAAGTTTAATGAAAGGTTAGAAGAATTTTTTTTAGCTGTTAAGAAACAAGCTAGACAGAACCTTAGTAAAGGTACAAAACTGCAAAGAAAGAAGCGACCTATAAACAATACTAAAAGACTTTACAATAGTATAAAATATGAAAAGTTAATACAAAATGAAAGAACATTAGCTTATGGTTTGTTAATGGAAGATTATGGTGATTTTATAGATCAAGGTGTAAAGGGTACTAAAAGTAATTATAGAGTAAATAAGAATACACCATTTAAATATTCAACTAAATTTCCGCCTTTTAAAGCAATAGGCAAATGGGCAAAAGCAAAGAATATAAGATTTAGAGATGCACAGGGTAAGTTTAAAAAAGGAGATTATAATTCTATTGGATATGTAATTGCAAAATCAATATTTGAAAAAGGTATTAGAGCAAACAACTTTTATACAATACCCTTCGTAAATGAGTATAAAAAATTACCAAATGATTTACAAAACATATTTGCAGACGATATGATAATATTAATGATAGATAGTATGATAGAATCAGATTTAATTAAAAAAGGAATATAATGGCAAATATATTATTAAGAAGTCCGTATTACGAAACACATAGTCAACCATATGTTAATCCTGATGTAGCTAAAAGTGCTACACTTGTATTATCGGTAGATGGTACACAAATATCTGAAATGAGTAAAGATACTGTGCTTTCAGGTACAAGTGGTCAAGAAACAGGAACTGTAGCTTTTGAGATAGCAGATCTATGTAGAGATTATATAGATGTAACATTTAACAATTCTTACACTAGTCAGACTATTTCAATAACAGGTACACTTACATTTAAAAGTGAAACAGTCGATGATATAAATACAGGTAGCACACCTAGTACTGTAGGAACACCAGTTAGTATTTCTCACAAAGGTTTAGATGGTTACTATGAATTTATGGAAGGTTTAGGTACAGGAAATACACCACCTAATAGTGCTAAAACAATAGCAGTAACACAAGACGAAATATTACAAGACAACACACAGTTATATTATCCTGATAATACTGCAGGAGTAATACCTTATTTTGATTATAATACTTCAGCAATAGTATATGATACGTTTAGTACTTCAGCAATAAGTAAAACTACATTATCAACTACCTTTACAATAAATAGAGTTTGTAATAAACACACAGCATATAAGGTTACATTTGTAAATAAGTATGGTGCTTTACAAGATTTTTATTTTAATGGTAAAACAACAGAAAACATTAATGTAAATAAAACTACATTTAAAAGAAACATAGGGAATAGTAGTTTTGAATATAATAAACAAAAACATTCTATAAGACAGTTTAATACTTTAGCAAATGAAAAACTTATACTAAATACGCCACCTATGAGTTATGACAATGTAAACGAAGCTATTAAACAATTATTAGTTAGTGAGCAAGTATGGATAAGAAAAGTAGAAGGCGGATCAGAACAAACAGTACCAATCAATATAACCGATACACAACAAACATTTAAAACAGGTGTAAACGATAAAGTAGTACAATATACAATTACTGCAGAGTATGCCTTTGATATGATAAGTAATATTAGATAATGAATAATATTGAATTATATGTTAAGCAATTTGGTGATGATAATTACACTAGGTTAGATTTATTTAAAGATGAAACAATATCTTTAACACAAACGATACAAGACGTAAAAGATCCTGGAAAGATATTTACAAACTTTAGTAAAACATTTAGTTTACCTGCTAGTAAAACAAATAATAAATTCTTTAAACATTATCAAAACTTTATACAGTCACAAGATTTTTCGTATGATGCTAGAAAGAAAAGTATAGCAAAAATAGAATTAAATAGTTTACCATATCAAAAAGGTAAATTAAGATTAGAAGGTGTAGATTTAAAAAACGGTAGACCAGATACATATAGAATTACATTCTTTGGTGAATTAGATTTAAAAGAAATATTAGGTGATCGTAAATTACAAGACTTAGATTTTTTAGATGAATTCGATTTAACATTTACAGCTGCTAATGTAAAAAGTGGTTTAACATCTAGTACAGGAACAGGTAATATTGTAGGATCAGATGGAGAAACATATACAACACCTACATTAGTTTCTTTAATAGGTAATTCAATGAGGGGTTTTTATGACAATGTAAACACAACACCGTCTTATTGGGATTTCGCTAAACAAGAGATAAATATATCAGGAGGTAATTTAGCAGCAAACAATAGCGCACAGTATTCTGGTTACTATTGGAAAGACTTAGTTTATAGCATACGGTTATATGTTATAGTAAAAGCAATAGAAAATTCTATAAAAGACACAGCAGGAAACAAACAAATAATATTTAGTAATGATTTTTTTAATACAACTAACACAGGTTTTTATAATTTGTATATGTTATGTCAAAGAAATGCAGGTAAAATATTAGAAGGGTTTGGATCATCATACACACCAAATAAACAATCTTTAAAAAGTTATGCAAATGCAAATAACAACCACCCTAATAATTTATTTTTAGATACTAAAATTTTTACAATACGTAATTTAACTAGTTCACAACAATTTCAATTTGCAATAACAGTAAACTTTACCTCAATAACAGGTTACGCATATGTAGATTTAAGAGATAAATCATCTAACACTATTGTAACAACTTTTAATTTTAATGCTAACGGACAAAGAAGTTTTAGTATAGGTAACGGTAGATATGAATTAATATTTAGAGCAGATAATGCAGGTGTAGTTGTACAAGATTTTAAATTTGATCTTATAGGGTTATTTGGAACATATCAGACAACTAGCATAACTACAGGTAATGTAGATGCAGGTTTTACGATACCTAGTCAAGCATTTACAATTAGAAACAATATACCTGATATAAAAATTATAGATTTTTTAACTGGGCTTTTTAAAATGTTTAATCTTACAGCATATAAAGAAGATGGAAAGATTTATGTAGACACTTTAGATAGTTATTATACTTCAGGTACATTAAGAGATGTAACAGAATATACAGATAGCACAACAAGATCTGTAGACAAAGCTCTACCATATAGAGAAATAGATTTTAAGTATGAGGACACTAATAACATACTAGCTAAGAATCATAAAGAACAGTTTCAATCCGATTGGGGATCAGCAGCATATAATGATGATGGTTCTCTAGACAGTAATAATACTGTTTATGAAATAATGCTACCATTTCAGCATATGAAGTTTGAGAAACTAACGACGGGTTTACAGGTAGGACATTTATTGGATGACAAACAAGCACCGTATCTAGGAAAACCTGTTATATATTACCCCATATATTCTACAGTTGCAAACACAGGAGAAAGTCCAACACAAATAAATTTCATTGAAGAAATAAATGGTTATGATAGTGGAAGTACAAACACTACTACAGGTATATCTTCATATTGGATTCCAAGCAATACGCCTGCAATACTTAACACAGGAGCAGGTTATCCTGAATCAATACATTTTAATGTAGAAATTAATGAATGGAATAATAGCTCTGCATATACAGATACATTATTTCAAAAATATTATAATTCATATATAACTAATGTATTTAGATTTAATGAAAGGTTAACAAAAATAAAAGCAAAACTACCTTTAAGTTTCTTGCAACAATATACTTTAGCAGATGAACTGCAAATAGGTGATTTTACTTATAGAATAAATAGTATAACAACTAACTTACAAACAGGTGAATCTAGTTTAGAATTATTAAATGGTAGCGAAGCTGTAGTATCATCAGGGGTTGGTTCAATTAGTATAACAATATCTGCATCTAACAGTACAACACCAAGTACTGCTTGTGGATATACATTAGATACAACAGTTTATTATACAGGGATATTAGGTAATACAACACAACTATTTACAGATTCAGCTTTAACAACTAGTTATACAGGATCAGGAAACTTTCACTCATTTCCAGGTAGTAATTATGGAACAATAGATACTAATGGTTATGTATCAAATTATCAACCTTGTCCTACACAAGCACCTACAATGACGACTAGTTCAGCTTCAAATGTAACATATCAATCATTTACAGCTAATGGTAGTTTAGATGTAGCTAACGGTACGGTGACTGAAAAAGGTTTTTATATAGGAACTAGCCCTACATATACAAACAATACCCCTAAAGTAGTTGTTTCAGGAACATTTACAGGTAGTTATTTATACAACAAAACATCTAGCGTTTCAGGTAACACAACTTATTATGTAACTGCATACGCAATTAATGAACACGGAGAAGGAATAGGTACTACTGTAAGTTTAACAACTCCATCAGCACCTGTGCCACCAACTGTAAGCGCATTAACAGAACAAAATGTAACATATACAGGTTTTACCGCTAGATTAGAAATTACAAGTGATGGTGGTGATACTATTGACGGAGCAGGGTTCTATATGGGAGTTAACAGCGCAGCAGCTACAAATAACCCACATTATGATATATCACCAGCACCAACTAGCATAGGAACTAAGCAATATGACTTTGGAAGTTCTGAAAGTATATTAGCTAATACTACATATTACTATTGGGGAACAGCTACAAATCAATACAGCTCAACAAAAGGTGTATCTAGTACTTACGAAACAGTTGTAACAACCACAGCACCATCTGCGCCATCAGTAGAAACACAAACAGAAAGTAGTGTAACATCTACAAGTTTTACGGGTAATATAAACATAACAAATGATAATGGTGCTAGTATAACAAGTGCAGGTATTTGGATGGGAACTAATAGTTCAGCTTATAATGCAGCAGGAAATACTTTTTATAATATATCTACTACATCTACAGGAGTTAAATCATTAAACTTTACAAGTCTTACTGGTAATACAACTTATTATTATTGGGGATCAGCAACTAATAGTGCAGGTACAACTATATCAACAGCATATGAAACAGTAACAACGCCTCTGCAAACATATCCTTATATAGTTTATTATAACAATACAAGCGCTTATTATGCTTGTGTAGTTAGTAGTACAAGCACATATTATTCTACATCATCAAGTTGGGCGGCAGGAATAACATTATATACTGATTCAGCGGCTACAACTTTAGCGCCTGACGGGTGGTATAGATATAACCCAAATACATACAATGAAATTAGCGGAGGTAACGGAGTATTGGGAACACAACAAAATTGTAATTTAGATGTACAAAGATTAAGAATAACAACAGCATATCCTAGTACAAATTTTTATGATATAACAACAGCATTTAATTCTACATTAAGCACAACTAAACTATTATGGACTACTATACCAGTTACAGGGGGAAGTAGAGTTTATACAGATGAAAACCTAACAACACCTGTTACATATGGTTTAGGAACATTTAAAACTTTACACACATATCCACAAGATTATAAATATCAACTATATCCAGATCAAGCATTTTTTGCAGCAAAGATTCAAAGATATAATACAAGTACTCAACAATGGTATGATTATCAATCTCAATACACACAGTTCTGGCAATTAGATAGTAATGGTTATATAGAAAGAGTTTATTGGAATTATGATAATGGTGATTTATACTATGACAGCGTTAACCCATCTACAGCAGGTTTATCTGGTATTAAAATATCAAGCACAGGTAGTAGCGATGCAACAACTGCTTGTGGTACTACACCAAGTACAATAGTTTATTACGATGAAACTACTTTAGGCAATAATACAGTATTATATACAGATTCTAGAGATGCAGGAGAAAGTACTGCTAATAATAAATTTAATGGTGGTGGTAACTGGTATAAGTTTGAAAATAACTATAGAGCGCAAATAAGTAGCAGCGGTGTAGTATCTAATTATGCAAGTTGTTAAAAAAATAAAATAAAGTTATTATATATATATGTTACATAGCATAATCGAATTATTGAAGTACTCTAAAAGCAAAAGCGAGAATGTACAAATAGCTAAAGGTAAATATAAACTACCTAGTAGTGTAAAAGAAGCGTATAACCAATTTAAACAAGAGCTTAAATGGCAGAAAAAAGGGTAGTAGAATTAGAAGTACAGGTACAGGAAGTAATAAAGAACTTACAAGAGATAAAAGAGTCTTTTGCGGCTGTAAAAGAAAGTGTAGATAGTGTAGAAAAAACAGGAAAAGACACAACTAAAAAATTAAGTGATGGTTTTAGTGGTGTAAGATCTGCTGTAGTAGGTGTAGGTGATGCATTAAGTTTTATAGGTCTTACTTTAAAAACTTTAGGTATTAGTTTAATTATAGAAGCATTTGCAACATTTAAACAAATATTAGTACAAAATCAAAGAGTTGCTGATTTATTTTCTAAATCTTTTACATTTATTACAACAGTATTCAACGATTTTGTTGATTTAGTTTTAAATAATTCTCAACCTATAATTAATTTCTTTAAACAAATATTTGAGGATCCAATAGGTTCAATAAAAGATTTTGGTAATGCAATATTAGAAAATTTAACAGAAAGGTTTAATAGTTATTTAGAAACTTTAGGTTTTGTAGCTAGTGCAGTTAAAAAAGTATTTAGTGGTGATTTTGCAGGTGCCTTAAATGACATAAAAAGTGCAGGTAAAGAAGCTGTAGATGTATTAACTGGTGTAGATGGTACTGTAGATAAAGTAGCAAAAGTGTTACCAAATGTAACAAAAGCTGTAAAGGATTATGTAACTGAAACAGCAAACGCAGCATCGGCTCAAATAGATTTAGCAAATAGTGCAAAATTAGCATCTGCACAACAAGAATTATTAAGAATACAAAATTTAAAAGCCGCTGAAGAACAAAGACAAATAAGAGATGACACTACAAAAAGTATTGAAGAAAGAATACAGGCAAATGAAAAATTAGGAAAAATACTTGAAGAAGGTTTAGAACAAGAAAAAGTATTAGCAGAAGCTCAATTAGCAGCTGCTCAAGCAGCATTAATTAATAATGAAACAAATTTAGATTTACAAGCTGAATTAGTACGAGCGCAAGCCTCAGTATTAGATGTAGAAGAAAGAATTGGTGGTCAAAGATCAGAACAATTAACAAATGAAGCAGGGTTATTAAGAGAAAAACTAGATTTACAAAATGCTGAAATAGATAGACGAAATGAAATTAATAGATTAGATTTAGAAGGTCAATTAGCTGTAGAAGATGGTATATTAGATAGATTAGAATTAGAAAGGCAACTTGCTGAACAAGAATTAAATATTGCTAATGAAAGATTAGAAAATACTAAAGCTATATTTGGAGAAGGAACTGTTGAATATGAAAATGCTTTAGCAGAGAGAGATGCTGCAGAAAAAAGATATAATAATTCTAGTGTTAAAAATGAAAAACTAGTAGCAGAAGCAAAAAGAAAAATTGTTGCAGATGCATTAGGTGGTCTATCGCAATTATTAGGAGAAAACACTGTAGCAGGTAAAGCTGTTAGTATTGCTCAAGCAATTATAAATACATATGAAGGTGCTACTAAAGCATTAGGTCAAGGTGGTATATTTGGTGGTATTGCAGCTGCAGGTGTAATAGCGTCAGGTTTAGCAACTGTTAAAAAAATAGTAGCAACTAAAATACCAGGAACAAGTGATACAGCAGCAGCTCCTGGATTACAAAATACAATACAACAAGCGTTACCACCAGCATTTAATGTAGTTGGAGCATCACCTATAAACCAAATTTCACAAGCATTAAACAACCGTGAACCAGTTAAAGCATATGTAGTGTCAAGTGATGTAACTACAGCACAGCAATTAGATAGAAATATAATTAGTGAAAGCGGAATATAAAAAAAACAACAATAAATATATTATATAATTATGAAGATAGTAGAACTTATTTTAGACGAAGAACAAGAGTATTCAGGTATTGAAGCTATATCTATTGTAGAGAAACCAGCTATTGAAGAAGATTTTATTACACTTAACGCTGATGTAGAATATAAATTAGCGCAAGTAGATGATGAAAAAAGAATATTACTTGGAGCGTTACTAATACCTAATAAACCTATACTTAGAGTTAACGAAGAAGGCGAATACTATATATATTTTAGTAAAGATACAGTTCGTAAAGCAAGCGAATTATATTTAATGGAAGGTAACCAAAACAATGCAACACTAGAACACCAAATGCAACTAAAAGGTTTAAGTTTGGTAGAATCGTGGATAGTAGAAGATCAACAAAAGGATAAAACTGCTTTTTATGGTTTAAAATACCCAGTAGGTACTTGGGTAGGTAGTGTTAAAGTAAATAGCGAGAAAGTATGGCAAGAATTTGTTAAAACAGGTGCCGTAAAAGGTTTTTCAATAGAAGGCTATTTTCAAGATAAGTCTACATATAGAAAAGACGAGTTAAATGCTATAGAAATAGAAGAAGCAGAGTATTTATTATCTACTTTAAAAGATATTGTTAATGGTTTAGAGGTTACACTAGAAAGTTATAACGATTACCCAGATTCTGTTGCAAATAACGCTAAAAGAGGTATAGAACTTAACGAAAAGGTAAATAATAAGTGTGCAACTGATGTAGGTAAGATAAGAGCGCAACAATTAGCTAAAAAAGAAAAGATAAGTACTGAAACAATAAAAAGAATGTATAGTTATTTATCTAGAGCAGAAGAATACTATGATGAAAGCGATACAACTGCTTGTGGTACTATAAGTTACTTACTATGGGGTGGTAAATCTGCTAAAAGTTGGGCAGAAGCTAAAATGAAAGAATTAGATTTAGCTATTGAAAAAGAATTAAAAGAACCTTGTCAAGCAGGATACGAAATGATAGGGTTTAAAATTAAAAATGGTAAAAAAGTACCTAACTGTGTCCCAATAAAAAAATAATATGTGTAACTGCGAAACTTGTATTTGTAAATAATGCCAAAGAAAGATAAACATTATAAAACACCTAGTAGAACGTCACCTAAAGGTGCTAGAAGGGCTTGTTTGTGTCCAGATAATACTTATAGTCGTAAATGCTGCGATGGTTCATTAGAAGCGCAGGGAATAGGTCGTATCTAAAATTTCTTTAACACAAAATGTAAAAAAATATCGTGTATTCATTATATAGTTATGAATGCTACAGAGATATTATCAAAGGTCAAAACTTTATTAGGTGTTGATCCTAATAATGTAGACATAAAATTAGAACAAATTTCTTTAGAAGAAATAACTCTGGAGAACGGTACTGTGCTAACTGCTGATAAGTTTGAATCAGGTAGCGAAGTATTTATTAAAACAGAGGATCAGAATGTTCCCTTACCTATTGGTGAGTATGAACTTTCAGACAATAGAATATTAATCGTTAAAACAGAAGGTATGATAGAAGATATCAAAAATTCAGAAGAAGTAGTAGAAGAAACTGCAGCGGCAGTAGAAGATACTAACCTTGAAGAAGCACCAGTTCAGGAAGAAGAAAAATCTGAAATGGGTTATGCTACTAAAGAGGAACTTACAGCTTTAGCAGAATCTGTTGAAGAAGTAAAAGAGCAAATCAAAGGACTTATCGATGCTATATCAAGCGATAAGGAAAAAGAGGAAATGTCACAGCAAGAAGAATTATCTAAACCTGCGGCAGAAGGCATTAAACATTCACCTGAAAACGTAGAAGAAAAATTAGGTGCAAAGTTTGCAGTTAACTCTAATCAAAACACTACCTATGGTAGAGTATTACAAGCAATTTCTAACAATAATTAATTAAATAATGGCAACAACAACTTCAATAACAACAACGTATGCTGGAGAATTTGCAGGGAAGTATATTTCAGCTGCTCTATTATCTGGTAAAACACTAGCAGAAGGTAACATATCTATTGTACCTAATGTTAAGTTTAAACAAGTAATGAAAAAAGTAGCAACGGATGCAATCGTAAAAGATGCAACTTGTGACTTTACAGATACTTCAACACTAACTTTAACTGAAAGAATTCTACAACCAGAAGAATTTCAGGTAAACTTAGAGTTATGTAAAAAAGACTTTAGATCAGACTGGGAAGCAGTATCAATGGGATATTCTGCATTTGATAACTTACCTCCTAAGTTTTCTGACTTTTTAATTGCTCACGTAGCAGATAAAGTAGCTCAAAAAATGGAACAAAACATTTGGACAGGTACTAATGCAACTGCAGGAGAGTTTGATGGTTTCATCACAACTTTAGGTGCAGATGGTGACGTAAACGATGTAGTAGGGCAAGCATCTACGAGCGCAAACGTAATCGATGAACTTGCTAAAATTGCTGACGCTATTCCAACAGCAGTATATGGTGCAGAAGATTTAAATATCTACTTACCATCTAATATGTACAGAAACTATATTAGAGCTTTAGGTGGATTTGGTGCAGCAGGTTTAGGTGCAGCAGGTACTAACGCTCAAGGTACTCAATGGTACAACAACGGTAATGCATTATCATTCGATGGAATTAAAGTAGTTAACGCTCCTGGACTTTCAGATAATGATGCAGTAGCAGCTCAAGCAAGTAACTTATTCTTTGGAACTGGATTAATGTCAGATCAAAACGAAGTTAAAGTAATTGATATGGCTGATTTAGATGGATCTCAAAACGTAAGAGTAGTAATGAGATTTACAGCTGGTATTCAGCACGCAATCGGTGGTGATATCGTATTATACGCTACAGCGTAAGTAAAATAATAGTATAACTTAAAAAGGGTAGGTGGCATTTTACTACCTACCTTTTTTTTTAAAATAAAATAAATTATGGCTTGTGCATTAACAACAGGAAGGCAGTTACCTTGTAAAGAATCAGTTGGTGGATTAAGTAAAGTATATTTTGCAGATTATGGTACATTAGGTACAGCAACAATATCTGCAGGTAATATATCTGCTTTATCAGGAACACCATCTTTTTTTGAATACGATTTAAAAGGTGCGACTAGCTCTTTAACAACAAATATTATAAGCTCTAGAGATACAGGTACAACAGTATATGAATCTACATTAGAGTTAACATTTACACATTTAGATGTGGCAACTCAAGAGGAAATTAAACTTCTAGCAGCTGCAAGACCACACGTTGTAATAAAAGACAACAATTCAGTACAGTCAGGTACAATGGATCCTGACACAGTAGATGCTAATTATCTAATGGTTGGTTTTCATCAAGGTGCTGAAGTTACAGCAGGTACAATTGTAAGTGGAGCAGCATATTCTGACTTGAGTGGATTTACTTTGACATTTACAGCTACAGAAGTAATACCTCCGTTATTCGTAACAGGAACGGTAGTTACTGCGCTAGCTTCTGGTAATCCGCAAATAAATCCAACTTCATAACAGTTTTTTGTTTTTGTGTGTTTTTAAAGGGGAGTTTTTAACTTCCCTTTTTTATTATATAAAAAATATATTTTTTTTTATTATATATGTATGAAGATTTTAACAACTAGTACTTCAGCACAAACTTTAACCTTTGCACCGAGATCATATCCGTCAGAGGTAATTGTATCAATTAGAGATACTAGTACTAACACAACAACAAGAACTGAAAACGTTTCATTATCAAAATCAAACGATAATGCATCTATATCTACTACGTTTAGTTTAGTAGAAGGTAGGTTTTATGATTTAAAAATATTAGAAGGTGTAGGTGCGCTCTGGAACACTTACAATGTAATATGGGAAGCAGCAACCGATAATTGGGAAAGTATAACAACTTCTGAAACAAGTATTTATTTAGATAAGATATTTTGTACAGACCAAACTATAAATCAAGCTGACAATGACTATTATACTATTAATAGCGGACAATACACACAAACAACTAATTATCCAGATGATGATTATATAATAATAAACTAATGAGTAATATCAGAGTAGTAAATTTAAGCACATACACAGCTCCTAAGATAACAGAGCAAAAAAATAAAGATTTTGTATCTTATGGTGAAGATAATAACTATTATCAATATCTAATAGACCAATATCAAGGTAGTCCAACTAATAATGCTATTATTAATGGTATTACTGAAATGATATATGGTAAAGGTTTAAGCGCAACCAATAGCGATAAAAAACCAATGGAGTATGCAGAAGCGGTAACACTTTTTACTAAAGATGATCTTAAAAAGGTATGTTCAGACTTTTATTTATTAGGTCAAGCTACTCTACAGGTTTATTATAATGTAGATAGAAGCAAGATAGTTAAAGTAGAGCATTTTCCAGTACAAACACTAAGAGCTGAAAAAGCAGATAAGAAAGGTGATGTAAAAGGATATTATTATTTTCACGATTGGAGTAAATACACAAACAGAGATAAACTAACTAGAATACCAGCATTTGGTAGTGGTAATAATGCAATAGAAATACTTTGTATTAAACCATATAGGGCTGGGTATTTTTATTATACACCAGTTACTTATCAAGGTGCTTTACCATACTGTGAACTAGAAGCAGAGGTAGCTAACTATCATATTAATAATATACAAAACGGAATGGCACCTAGTATGTTATTAAATTTTAACAACGGTACACCTGATGAAGAATCTAGAGAATTAATCGAAAGACGTATTTATGAAAAGTTTAGTGGTAGTAGTAATGCAGGTAAATTTATATTAGCATTCAATGATAATCAAGAAAGTGCAGCTACTATAGATCCAGTACAATTATCTGACGCACATAATCAGTACCAATTTTTAAGTGACGAAGCTACGAATAAAATTCTAGTAGGACATAGATTATCATCACCTTTATTATTAGGTATTAGAACAGGTAATAACGGTTTAGGTAGTAATGCTGATGAATTAAAACAAGCTAGTATATTATTTGATAATATGGTTATTAGAGTACAACAAGAATATATATTAGATGCTTTAGATACTATTTTAGCATTTAATAATGTGTCGCTTAACTTATACTTTAAAACACTACAGCCATTAGAGTTTACTGACTTAGAAGGTAATTTAGTTGATGATGAAACTAGAGAAGAAGAAACTGGTGTTGATTTAGAAGATAAAGCAGAACTGTCTAGCGATAAAACAGATTTACAAGAACTATTAGATTTAGGTGAAGATGAAGATTTAGATAATTGGGAACTTATAGAATCAGCACCTGTAGATTATGATAAAGATGATGAGTTAAATCAAAAATTAGAATTAGCTAGTACAGGTAGCGCTAAGTCTAACGCTAAGAGTAATCAAGACGGTGAAAACAAAGAAGGTTTTAGGTATAAAGTAAGATATCAATATGCACCATTAAAATCTGATAATGGCAGTAGAGATTTTTGTAATAAAATGGTAGCTGCTAAAAAAGTATATCGTAAAGAAGATATTATTGCTATGAGTAGCAAATCTGTTAATCCAGGTTGGGGACCTGATGGAGCTAATACATATGATATATGGTTATATAAAGGCGGTGGTTCTTGTAGACATTATTGGGAACGTAGAGTGTATATGGCTAAAACAGTTACACCTGATGCTAAAAACCCTAGATCAGAAATTAGTGTAAATGAAGCTAAGAAACAAGGTTTTAAACCTGAAACTAATGATTCTAAAGTTGCTAAAAGACCTAGAGATATGAAGAACAGAGGATTTAAAAAGAAAAAAGATTTTACAACACCGAAAGGTAAAGCATTTTAATAATGGCACAGGTATTATTTATAAAAGTACAGGATTTAAAAAAGAATACAATACTAGATGGTAATGTAGATGTAGACAAGTTATTGCCTTATATAAAATTAGCACAAGAAATACATATACAAAATTTCTTAGGTACTAAACTATATGAAGCGCTAGAAACTAAAATAACTGGTGATACATTAACGGGAGATTACCTAACACTAGTAAACAATTACATACAACCTGCTTTAATACATTTTGCTATGATGGATTATTTACCATTTGCAGCATACCAAGTAAAAAATGCAGGAGTATTTAAACATATAAGTGAAAACGCAGAAAGTGTAACAAAAAACGAAGTAGATTATCTAGTAAATAAAGAAAGAGAGTTTGCAGAGTATTATATAAGAAGGATGATAGATTATTTAAGTTTTAATAATAATTTATTTCCAGAGTATAATCAAAACTCTAACGAGGATGTATATCCAGACAAAGATAATTTATTCAACGGGTGGGTTTTATGAAAAGATATAAAGTAAAAAATAAAAATATAGTAAAATTAAAAAAGTATATAAATAATAAATTAAAGAAAAATGGCGACATTAACTGGAAATTCAATAAGTAGTACTTATACTTCGCTGTTAAAAGTAGGAGATAACGGAACTCTAGCTGCGGCATTACAAGCAATCACAGATGGTGCTGGTAACGCTAGTGGTTTAAGTATGAATACAAGCGGTGATTTAACTGCTAATGGTACTGTAACTGCTAATGCTTTTAGTGGACCTTTAACTGGGAACGTAACAGGGAATTTAACAGGTAATGTTACAGGTAATGTTACAGGTAATTTAACTGGAGATGTAACGGGAAACCTTACAGGAGATGTAACGGGTAATGCAGATACAGCAACAGCATTAGAAACAGCAAGAACAATAGCAGGCGTTAGTTTTGATGGTACTGCTAATATAAGTTTAACAACTGATAATATTACAGAGGGATCTAACGAATATTATACTGCAGAAAAAGTAGATGATCAAGTAAACACTTTACTACAAGTATCTACAGGTATTTCAAAAACATATGACGATGCTAATGGTACTTTAACATTAACAAACACTAGTCCTGACCAAACTGTATCTTTAAGTGCAGGAGCAGGAATATCTACTAGCGGTACATACCCTAGTTTTACAATTACAAATACACAACCTGACCAAACAGTAAGTTTAACTGCTGGTACAGGTATAACAGTAAGTGGTACTTATCCAAGTTTTACAATAGCTAATAGTGGAGCGGGAATAAGTTTAACAGATTTATCTGCAAATGATACAGGCGGACTTGGAAGTTTTAGCTATGATAATACAACAGGTGTGTTTACTTATACTGGACCTTCGGATGCAAATGTAAGAGCTTTAATAAGTGCGGTTGACAATGGTGGAGACGGTTCTTTATCTTACAACAGTTCTACAGGAGTTATTTCCTATACTGGACCAAGCGCTGGTGAAGTTCAAGCACATATTACTAAAACATATGTAGACAGCTTAGGAATAGCCGCATCAACTGCAGATACCTTATCAACACCAAGAACTATAAATGGTGTTTCTTTTGATGGTAGTGCAAATATTAGTTTCGATACAGATTCAGTTAGCGAAGGCACGAGTAATCTTTATTACACAACGGCTAGATTTGACACAGCATTTGGAACAAAAAATACAGGTGATTTAACAGAAGGAGGAAATCTTTATTATACTTCAGAGCGTGTAGATGATAGAGTTTCTAATTTAATAGTAGCAGGTACATCAATTAGTAGTACTTATGATGACGTTAACAATACATTAACTATTGCTAATACAGCACCTGATCAGACGGTTGCTCTTACAGCAGGTACGGGTATAACTACATCGGGTACATATCCGAACTTTACAGTAACTAACTCTGCTCCCGATCAAACAGTATCTTTAACGGGTGGTGCAAATGTTACGGTAACAGGAACATATCCATCGTTTACTATTGCTGCAGCTTCAGATACTGATACAACTTATACTTTAAGTAGTGAAACATCAGGAAGTGATGCAATAATAAGATTAACTGGCAGTGATGCTAGTACAGACGATGTAACACTTGCAGCAGGTAGCAATATAACTATAACTGAAACAGGAGATACTATAACACTTGCTAGCGAAGGTACTGATCAAGTAAGAATTGAATGTAAAAACACATCAGGTGGTACTTTAACAAAAGGTACGCCAGTTTATATTACGGGTACAGTAGGTACTTCTAACAGGGTAGAGGTTTCTGCAGCAGATTCAGCATCATCGAGTACTATGCCTGCAACAGGTTTATTACTACAAGACTTAGCAAATAATGGTGAGGGATATTTAGTAACAGGTGGTGTACTTAAAAACTTAACTACTGATCCAATAGACGGAGTAACGCCATCAGAAAATGATACGATTTATGTAAAATCAGGAGGAGGTTTGACAACCACAAAACCAACAGGAACAGCATTAATACAAAATGTAGGTAAAGTAGGTAGAGTAAATTCTTCGAGTGCAGGATCAATAATTGTTTCATCTATTATTAGAAGTAATGATATACCAAATATACAACAAAATTATTTCTGGTTAGGTAATTCTAGTGGAGTACCAACTGCAACAGAACATACACTATCAACTTTAACAGACGTAACATTAACAAGTCCAGCAGCTGGAAACTTATTGATTTACGATGCTAGTAATTCATACTTTGAAAACGCTTTATTAACAGCTGGAAGTAATGTAAGTATAACTAACGCAGATGGAAGCATAACTATTGCCTCTACAGACACTACTTATAGCGCTGGTACGGGACTTTCTTTAACAGGTACTACCTTTGCCTTAGACGCAGCATTAAACGATCTTACAGACGCTAATATTAGTACTCCTGCAGCAGGAAACGTTTTAATATATGATGCAACAAATAGTTATTTTGAAAATGCACTTATTACAGCAGGTACAAATGTAACAATAACAAATGCAGATGGTTCAATTACAATAGCGGCAACTGACACAGATACTACATACACAGCAGGTAGTGGTCTAACATTAAGTGGTACAGAGTTTTCATTAACAAATAATGCAGTTACTATAGGTGGTACATCAGTAGCATTAGGAGCATCATTAACTGCAACTTCAAGTTCATTAACAATAGGAGGAAATGGAAGTACAGGAGGTGTAACGATAGATGATGGATCGATACAAATAAGAAGTAATACGGGTAATGTAGCAGAAATGAGAATGTACTGTGAGGTAAGTAACGCTCATTATCAAACATTAAAAGCAGCACCACATAGTGAAGCAAGTAGTGCAGTATTAGTATTGCCAACAGCTTCAGGAGATTTAGTAGGTACAGGTGATACTGGAACAGTAGCAACTACTATGGTAGCAGATGATGCAATTAATTATTCTAAATTAGGTGCAGAATATACTACTTCAGCAGCTATATCGGCAAGTGATGTAGATTGGTCAAGTGCAGCAGTACATACTAAAACACTAAGTGCAAACACTACACTTACATTTAGTAACGTTAGTACAGGTATGACAGTTGATTTAGTAATAAGTGGAAATTATACATTAACTTTACCTGCAAGTGTAAAAGAAATAACAGGAACTTACGATGGGACAGTAGCAAACCTAATACAAATAGTTAGTACTAACGGATCAACAGAACAATGGGCAACAATTAGTCAAGAAGCATAATGTGGGCAAATAATATAAATGGTGAAATAAAAGTATATAAAAATCTACCAACGTATTGGGACGGTGTGAAATTATACACAAAAGGATTTTGTAGTTCACCAATAGAAGTATTAGAAGAAGAAGGTTTTTTTCCAATAATAGATCCACAAATTAATGAAGAAACAGAACAATTAGGAGATTTATATTTAGAAGATAACAAATATTATTATATAGTAATACAAAAATAATTATGAAAGCAGTAAATAACAATGGAATAATAACTACATACCCGGACGTACCAGTAAAGTTTAAATCGTCAACAGGGTATCATTTAAACGCTAGAAGTATGACAGCAGACGAGCTTCGTAATGCAGGTTTATTTGATGTAATAATAGATGAGAATTATGATTCTAGAATACACGACTTAGGTGAAATATATTGGGATACAGCAGCAACAGTATTTAGAAAAGATACAATAGATAAAACTTGGTCGCAAACATTAGCAGAGTTAAAAGAGCAAAAGATCACAAACTATAAACATATAACAGGTAGTGAATTAGCGAAAACAGATTGGTATATTATAAGACAAACAGACAATGGTGAAACAGTACCTACCGAAATAGTAGAAGCAAGACAATTACTGCGTAACCAAACTACACAAGTAGAAAACGAAGTAAACGCTTTAACTACAAAAAAACAAGTTATATTATACGATTACCCAGAATATGAGTCTTAGAAAAAGATTATTAGTTAAACCACCTAGTGGTGCATTAGTACCATCAGAACACTTTGGAGTAGTATTATACGAAGGAGATGGTTCATCATCACATTCTATTAACGGAGGTAAGTTTGGTGCGGCTGCTTATTTAAATGGAGGAAGTGCTTATATACAAATACCTTTACCTAATATAACAGGTAATCCTGTTTTTAGTATTAGTTTTTGGATTAATCCTTCTTCAATTAATGGTACACCTATAATGTTTGGTAATGCAAGTAACGGTGCGGCATTTATAACTTTTCTTAATTCAAGTAATAAATTAAATTTTGGAAGATATGGTGATTCTTTGGGTGATAGTACAGCGTCAATTCCAAATAATACTTGGACTCATATAGCAATATCAAATAAT
>Ga0208643_1000370_pt1 | contig 30612 bp, 53 predicted proteins | sample VirMetDEL_Nov_12_FD_184516 | JGI IMG/M metagenome (GOLD analysis project Ga0208643, IMG submission 184516) | Aqueous microbial communities from the Delaware River and Bay under freshwater to marine salinity gradient to study organic matter... | ecosystem: Environmental > Aquatic > Marine >...
ATGCATAAAGCAATGGCTGTTTTGTTTAGACCAATAGAAAAAAAATTATCCAATCAATATATTATAGAAAATTACGAAGGAAGTCATGTTTATAGCGATGTAATGAAAGACATGCCATTAAGCGTAGTATTAGGATCAATGGTTTTTTTTTACAATTTAACGAACGAATTACTGAATTATATCCCGAATTATTTACAGAAACAGATCAGCAAGGAACAGATGAAAGAAGTGGATTCTCTAGGAAATGGGGAAGTTATTCTGAACTCTATACTCTTGCTCAAGGAGACATTACGAGATTTGATACCATTACAAAATATAAACTACACCAATGCTTAATGTATTTGGCATTTGAAAAAGAGAAAATAGAATTAGAAGAAAGAATGATAAAACGTAAATTTAAATAATATGCAAGGATTTTATAACCTATCCAACAAAATTAGAGAAACATTACAATTAGATGAATTTGTTAATACAGTTACTTATGGAGATCTAATGGAAGTTGATTTAAATAAACAAACTATATTTCCTTTATCTCATTTCATGATTTCAGGAGCTACAATGCAAAGCAATGTTTGGAATTTTAGCGTTTCTTTATTATGTATGGATTTAGTAAATGAAAGCAAGAATTATGCTAATGGCATTCCTGGAGAATTTAGAGGAAACAATAATGAGCAAGATGTATTTAATACTCAACTAGCTGTAGCAAATAGATTATTAGAATTATTATTAAGAGGAGATCTATATGTAGATAAATATCAATTAGAAGGAGATCCAACATTAGAGCCTTTCGTTGATAGGTTTGAAAATAAATTAGCTGGATGGACTGTTACGTTTAATGTGTTAATTCCTAATGACATGACTATATGCTAAAGGAATTAAAAGCTGAAATGCAAAAGATTGGTCATCAGGTTGTTAATGGAGCTGTAAGGCAGTTGCAAAGCGGAAACCATATGGCAAGCGGTAGTTTAGCAGAAAACATAACTTATAGGGTTAAGGAAAATAGAGATGGTTATGATTTAGAATTTTGGATGGAAGAATACGGAATGTTTTTAGATGCTGGAGTATATGGATCAAATCCAATGAAAGCAAGAGCAAAGAATCCAAAACAAAAAGGAAAGAAAACAAACTCTGTATTTACAGGAAAAGATGGATTAGCAGCAAAGTTTTCTTATAAGAATAAAAGACCACCAATGGAAAGTTTAAAAGGATGGGCAAAGAAAAAGAATATCAGGTTTAGAGATAAGAAAGGAAGATATGCTAAAGGCGGTTATACAACTATCGCTTATTGGTTGCAAGATAGAATCTTTTATCAAGGAATTGCTCCAACATTATTTTTTACTAAACCATTTTTAAAAGCATTTAATGAACTAGATAAAGAAATAACTAAACAATTTGATTTATATATCAATACAGTATTAGAAGAAGATTCAAAATGGGGAAGTTATTCAAGCATAAAAAGAAATTAAATAAACAACAATGAGCAAAATAAATGTAAGAAGTCCATATTTTATAAATCATACAGCAACCAATTTAACAAGCGCAACTCTTGAAATAGTTATATATTTTGGTGTCGCAAATACTTCTTTTGGAACTCCTCAATATACTTTAGTTTCTACAGCTATAAATGAAAAAGTAAATTTCGAAGTTTCTGAATTAATTAAAGATTATATAGATACAGAATTTGATGGAGCTTTTCCTACATTTCCAGTTTCTACAACAGAAGCAACTACAATATTTGTAGATTACAGAATAACTGAAACTATTGTTGCTACGCCTACTGTATTAACTCCAGTATATGGAAATAGAGCTTTTTATGGCTATGGATATTTTGAAGATGGAGTAAACCCAAGTTTTGATAATATTTACTCTTTACAATCCAATAATACAATATTAAAAAACGCTAATGCAACAGTAACAATTCCTGTTGATAATACCATTGCTACTAGCCTAGTTTGGAAATATCAAGGATCAACAGTTTCAACTATTTCAATAACAGCAGAAACCAAAATAGAAAATCAAATAACGTATATTACAAATACAGGCAACTTTGATGTAGATCAAGCTGAAATAAGCGCAGGTATTAAAACAACAACTGTAAATATTGATTCTTATGAAAAATGTAAGTACACTCCAATCAAATTAACCTTTATAAATAAGTTTGGAGCATATCAAGAAATATGGATGTTTGCTAATTCTATATTGAGCATGGCAACAAATGAAGAAAAGTACAAATCCAATATACTAACTAACGGAACGTATAATACTTATGATCCGCAAATTAAACTGCTTACTAAAAACGCTAATCAAACTTTAAAATTAAATAGCGATTATTATCCTGAATATTATAACGAAGTTTTCAGACAATTATTTTTAAGCGAGAAAGTATGGATAGATTATGAAGGTCAAACTTTAGGAGTTAATATACAAAATAAACAAATCACTTATAAAACAAGTCTTACAGATAGTTTAATAAACTATACTATAGATGTGAGTTTTGCCTTTGATACAATTAATAACATAAGATAGATGCAAGTAGTAGAGCTATATATAAGTAATATTAGAGTTGATTTATTTAAAGATGAGAGCGTTACAATTACAGATACAATAGTAAATGCTAAAGATGTCGCTAAAGTTTTTACAGCCTTTAGTCAGCAATTTAGTTTGCCAGCATCCTCTACTAACAATAAAATATTTAAACATTATTATAATTATGATATTACAGGAGGATTTGATGCAAGAATTAGAGTTTCAGCTATATTGAAATTAAATGGAGTTGATTTTAAAATTGGAAAAGTAAAACTAAATTCTGTTCCAATGCGAGATAATAAAGCGCATTCTTACAAAGTTGTTTTTTATGGAGATACTGTAACTTTAAATGATGTATTAGGAGAAGATAAATTAAATGACTTATCCTTTGCAGATAAAACATCTGGAACTACAACTGATTATAATGATTCAGAATTGATAGATTCTACTCAAACTTTTACAACTTTAGTTTCTCCTGGAGATAGAGTAACAAATACAACAACCAATGTAGAAACAATAGTAACTGTAGTAGATAATAATGATACTTTAACTTTAAAAGATGATATATTTACAGCATCTGGGCAGGGTTATATAATAAGAATAAGCCCTTTTTATGATGTTGATAGCATTTATTATAAAATGCAATTAAATACAGTTAATACAGAGCAAAACAGTATTGTAGCTCCTTTAATAACTCATACAAAAAGATTATTTTATGATTCTGTTGCTCACACAAATGGAGATGGAAATTTATATTATCACACAGGAGGGGGGACAAATGATCATGGGGTATTATATAGCGATTTAAAATATGCAATTAGAATAAACGAAATAATTAAAGCTATTGAAAACACATACACAATAGCAAATGATTATAATTCTAATATAGTTTTTTCTAATGATTTTTTTAATTTTTCAAATAAAGCATATTCGAATTTATTTATGTGGTTGCATAGAAAATCTGGAGCTGTAGATACTTTAAGCCAACTAACATCATATCCTTTAGATGTTGATTGGGGGCAACAAGGAGGAGGAGAATGGGCTGGATTTAACAATACTAGTTTAATTATTACTCAAGCATTTGATGAAGCTTTAAATCAGACTTTTTCTTGGACTATTGATCCTGTAAACAATGCAACTCTTTATGATGTATCTATTACAAAAGATGGAATTGTAGTTTTTACTATTTCTCAAACTTCAAATACTTTAACAATAACAGCAGATGATTTAGGCGGAATTGGAAATTTAGCTGCAACTTATGTAACAACTATAACTTCAACAGTTCAAATAGATTTTACTAACGTAACTATTAACACATTTGCAACTAATGAAGATTATCCAGCTCCAACTGGAAAATCAGAACAATTAACATCAGGAGCTTTTACATTATATACTAAATTAATATTTGAAATATCAGCTCAAATACCAGATATAAAAACAATAGATTTTTTGACAGGTCTTTTCAAAATGTTTAATCTTGTAGCTTATGTAAAAGAAGATGGAACTATATATGTAGATACTTTAGATAATTTTTATGCTACTTCAACTACTTATGATATAACTAAATATATAGATGTATCAAAAAGCTCTGTTGATGTTGCGCTACCATATAAAGAAATATTATTTACATATAAAGGCATTAAAAGTTTTTTAGCAGATAAATACACAAAATTATTTAATTCAACATGGGGAGCAGAAAAATACAATGATAATAACAGAAATTTAGATGGTGGTATTTATAAAGTAATAGCTCCATTTGAGCATATGATGTTCGAAAGATTAATTAATCAAAATGATGGAACGCAAACTAATATAGTTTGGGGCTATTCTGTTAATGAAAATCAAGAACCATACATTGGATCTCCAGTTTTATTTTATCCAAACATTAGAAGCGGACAAGGTAATATATCTTATAGATCATCAGGTAGTTTTCCTCATACCTCAATGTCAGTTTTTAGCGTTCCAATGAATAGCGTTTATTCTAGTTCATCAACAAGCACAGCTAATAGTAATTTTGGAGTAATGACAAATGAATATACAGGAGATACAACATTTACTGGCTCTTTGTATGCTAATTACTATGACAACTATATTCAAAACATATTTAAAGAAAATTCTAGGATAGTCAAGTTTACAGCTTTTTTACCATTAAGCATCATTTTAAATTATTCTCTTGCTGATATCTTTATAATCAACGGAAAGCAATTTAGAATAAATAGTTTAAATATCAACCTGACTAATAATAAAAGTCAAATAGAACTAATAACAATATGATTATTTTAAAATTATTAAATATAGATCAGTTTTACGGAGTAAGCGAAACAATAGAAATAGCTAAAGGAAAGAATAAATTACCTCAATCATTAAAAGAAGGTTTTGAACAAATAAAAAGAAAAACAAAATGGCAATAAAAAAAGTATTTGTTGTAAGCGCAGAAACTAAAAAGGCGCAGAAGGACGTAGAGGATTTAACTCAACAATTAGAGATTCAGGATAAAGTTATTAATGATTTAAATAATGATTTATCTAGGCAACAAAAAATGCTAGAAAATACTTCTAAAGCAAACCTGTCTGCTAGAAAAAAAATTAATGATGAAATTAAAAAAACTAAAACAGAATTAGCTGGAGAAAAAAGAGCAAGAGTTGATTTAAACAATCAAAGAAAAAAAGCAAATAAAGATTTAAAAGAAACTGTAAAAAATCAAAAAGATTTAACTGGAGTTTTAGGGATAGTAGATAAAGCAACTGGCGGAGCATTGTCAGGTATGCAAAGTTTTGTTAGTAGTATAACAAGCGCAACCAGAGGAATGAAGCTATTAAGAGTGGCTTTTATTGCAACAGGTATTGGGGCATTTGTTGTAGCTGTTACTTCTTTAGCTGCTGCTTTTACTCAAAGTGAAGAAGGTCAAGAAAAACTACAAAGAGGATTAGCTGTATTAGGAGCAATTACTAAACAAATAATGGATTCATTTGCTGATCTAGGAGAAGCTATAATTGATGCAGTATCTAATCCAATGGAATCTATTAAAAGTCTTGGCAAAGGCTTATTAAAGTTTGTTACAAACCCTTTTAAGACTGTTAAAGATGCAGTAGTAGGAGCTAAAAATTCAGTAAAAGAATTTGTTGATGAAACTGTAAAAGAAGTTAAAGCTATTGATCAAGTTACAAAAGCAAGACAAAAAGCGCATCATATCGAAAGAGATTTATTAACTGAAAGAGCTGAAGCAAACAGAGAAATAAATGACATTAGATTAGAAGCAGAAAAAAGAGATCAATATAATGCAACGGAAAGAGTAGCCTTGTTAAAAAAGGCTCAAGCTATTGAGGAAGAAATAACTCAAAAAGAAATCAATGCTAAAAAGCTTTTAATACAAGCTCAAGAGCTAGAAATGGCTCAAGGAAAAAATTCTATTGAGGATAAGGATAAACTTGCCAAACTACAAGCTGAATTAATAAATCTTGATACTAAAAAATTAAGAAGCCAAAGATTACTTCAAACGCAAATAACAACTGCTCAAAATGAAGAAAAAGCTGAAAAGCAAAGAAAATTAGATGAAGAAAATGCAGAGCTAGAACTAGAAAAATCTAAAGAGCAAAAGCGATTAGATGACATTAAGGCTATAAGAGATGCTCATGAACAAAAGGTAAAAGAAGAAGAAGCAATTAAAGAAGAAGAAAAAGCTATAATAGAAAAAGAAAAGGCTTTAGCTGAATTAGAAAAACTTAATGCAACAGAGCAACAAAAAGCAGAAATAATTGCTTATTGGGATGGAAAGATTCAAGAAGGAAAAGATATTGATGCGGAGAATGAAGAAAAAAGAGACAAAGCAGTAAAACAGGCTAAATTAGGAATAGCTAAAAACACTATGGCTTTAATTGGAGAAATAGCTGGAGAAGGAAGTAAATTAGGAAAAGCAATGGCAATTGGTCAAGCAACTATAAGCGGTTATGAAGGTGTGCAAAATGCATATACAACAGCGCAAAAAAGCCCAATAACAATAGGTTTTCCAGCATATCCTGTTATTCAAGCAAGTTTGGCTGGTGCGTTTGCTGCTGTAAATATTGCAAAAATAGCCTCTACTAAACCAACAGGATCAAGCGGAACAGGAGGATTGAGCGCAACTGCTTCTGCGCCTCAATCTAGAGCGCCTTCATTTAATATAGTAGGGCAAGGAGGAACAAATCAAATAGCATCAGCAATTGGTCAGCAACAACAACAACCAATTCAGGCATTTGTAGTTTCTCAAGATGTTACAACAGCTCAAAGTTTAGAAAATAATATTATTCAAGGCGCAACTATAGGCGGTTAATATAACATAAATCAAAAAAAAAGGTTTTTAAATAAAATAGAAATGGAAATAATAGAACTAGTAATTGATGAAGAACAAGAGCTATCTGGAATAGATGCTATTAGCGTAGTAGAAAACCCAGCAATAGAAGTAGACTTTATAGCATTAAAGAATCAAGAACAAATTAGGCTAGCAGAAGTATCTAAAGAAAAAAAGATATTAATGGGAGCAGCTTTAATTCCTGATAAACCTATTTATAGAAATTCTAATGGTCATGAGTTTTATATTTATTTCTCAAAAGATACTGTTGCTAAAGCATCTCAAATGTTTTTAAAAAAAGGCAATCAAAGTAAAGCAACTCTAGAACATACTGAAGAAAAACTTTCAGGCATGACAGTTGTTGAATCTTGGTTGATAGAAGATGAAGTTCATGATAAATCTAGAAAATATGGATTAAACATGCCAGTAGGAACTTGGATGGTATCAATGAAAGTAGATAATGAAGAAATCTGGAATGATTATGTTAAAGAAAACAAAGTAAAAGGCTTTTCAATAGAAGGGTATTTTGCAGACAAACTTAATAGACCTCAAGATAAACAAAAAGATCAATTAAAAAATCAAAAAGTCAATGATGAATTTATGATTATTGATGACAGATTAGCTTATTCAACTAAAGATAAAGCAAAAGAAATTGCTGAAGATATAGGATGCGGAGGTTTTCATGAACATGAGATAGATGGTCAGACTTGGTATATGCCATGCGAACAACATTCTTTAGAAGCTGGGCAAAATAGCAAAAGCCCATGCTGGGATGGATATGAGCAAAAAGGGTGGAAAAAAGGTAAAGATGGAAAAAAAGTTCCTAATTGCGAAAAGAAAAAATATTCTGAAGATGAACTATTAAAAAAAATAATAGATGTCATACAAGAACAGGAATAATAGACCAACATTAAGTAGAACTTCTCCAACAGGAGGAAGGCGTGGGTGCTTATGCAAAGATGGAACATATAATTCTAAATGTTGCAATGGAAATTTGCAAAATCAAGGCATAGGAAATTTAACAGGTCAAAATTTTGAAGATTTTATGAGACTAGAAAATAATTCTGGTTATATAATGTCAGAAAACCAAGACAAATTACAACAAGAATAATAAAAAAAGGTTTTAATAATATAAATTAATTTAATATGAAAGCAGAGAGTACTCTAAACAAAGTAAAAGTTCTTTTAGGAATCGATGTAAAACTAGAAGAAATGAAACTTGAAAACGGAACACGTTTTGAAGCTGACAAATTTGAAAAAGGAAGTGAAGTTTTTATCGTATCTGATGATGACCAAAGAATTCCAGTACCAGTTGGAGAATATTTAACTGATGAAGGAAAATATCTTTATGTAGTAGAAGAAGGAATTATTGATGAAGTAAAAGAAGAAAAAGAAGAAGAAATGGAAGTTGAGGATAAAGAAATTGATGAAGTAGAAGCAAAAGATGATGGAAAAGAAGCAGATGTTGAAGATTGGTCTGGTATGGAAAAACGTATCAAAAACCTAGAAGATGCAATTGCAGATCTTAAATCAAGATTAGGCGAAGATAAAGAATACATGGAAGAAGATTCTAAAGAAGATTCTAAAGAAGAATTATCTGCTGAAGTTAAGGAAGAAGTTAAGGAAGTTGAATTATCTGAAGAAGTTAAACCTTTCAAACATAATCCTGAAGCAAAAAATAAAGTAGAAATGAATCTATATGCTCAAAACAAACCAATGAGCACGCAAGATAGAGTATTTAAAAAATTATTCAATAACAATTAAAATAAATAAAAACCAAAAATTATGTCAAATAAAATTGATCTAGCAACAACAGTAAATATCACTAGCACATACGCTGGAGAATTCGCTGGCAAGTACATCTCGGCAGCACTTTTAAGCGCAAGCACAATCGAAGATGGTGGTGTTGAAGTAATGCCAAATGTAAAATTCAAATCAGTTATTCAAAGAATTGAAACTGGTAGTTTAATCGCTGATGGAACTTGTGATTTTTCTGCTTCTTCAAACGTAAACTTAACTGAAGTAGTTATTCAACCAGAAGAATTCCAAGTAAACTTACAATTATGTAAGTCTGATTTTATCAACACGTGGGAATCTATTCAGATGGGCTATTCTGCCTTCAATCCAAACGGATTGCCATCATCATTCGCTGATTATTTAGTAGGGCATGTAGCATCTAAAGTAGCTGCTGCAAACGAAACTAATATCTGGACTGGAAATTTAGGTGGAGCGCAAGCTGGAGAATACAACGGATTAGAAACTCTTGCTGCTGCTGATGCAACAGTAATTGATGTAGCTGGAGCAGTTGCTTTAACTTCTGTAAACATTATTGATAAAATGCAAGAAGTAGTAGATTTAATTCCAAATTCACTTTACGGAAAAGAAGATTTAAAATTATACGTATCTAACAAAGCTGCAAAATTATACATTAGAGCTTTAGGTGGATTTACTGCTACTATTGGAGCTGCTGGTTCTGATAGCAAAGGAACGCAATGGTATAACAACGGAAGTTTATCTTTCGGAGGAATTCCAATCTTTGTAGGTAGAGGAATGTCAGATGACACGATGATGGCTGCACAATCTAGCAACCTTTTCTTTGCGACTGGTCTTTTAAATGACTATAACGAAGTAAGAGTAATTGACATGACTCCACTAGATGGAAGTCAAAATGTGAGACTTGTCATGAGGTTCACGGCTGCCGCTGCTATAGGAGTAGGAGCTGATGTAGTTTACTACGCAGGATAATTAAACTTAATAAGGGGAGCGTAAAAGCTCCCTTTATATTATTAACTTATAAATATATAAACTTATGGCATGTGACGTTAATTTAGGGCGTTTAGAACCATGTAAAGATTCAGTAGGTGGCATTATAGCTATTTATATAAATGGAGCATATTCAAGTGGATTATTAGATTCAGCAACTTTTGATGCAACTGGCGAAATCACAGCTTTTGCTGCTCCATTAACTTTTTACAAATTTGATCTTAAAGGAGCGAATGGTTTTGAGCAAACTAATGAAAATTCTAGAGAAAACGGAACGAGTTTCTTTACACAAACAGGAACTGTTGTTCTTAAAAAACAAGATAAAACTACTACTGCGCAAATGAAATTGCTTTCTTACGGAAGACCGCAAATCATTTTCCAAGACTACAATGGCAATTATTTTTTAGCTGGTATTGAAAATGGATGCGAAGTGCAAGTAAATACAGCAACTGGACAAGGTATGGGAGATCTTAACGGATATAATTTAACAATTACTGGAACTGAAAAATCACCAGCTAATTTTATTGATCCAACTATTATAGGAGATACTACTAATACTGTTGTAGTTCTAGGAACTTAATTAGTTTTTTTCATTGAAGAATTAAGGAGAGCAATTTTTGTTCTCCTTTTTTTTTAATTATAAAACAAAAAAGCAATAAATCGGTTTTTAAATAAAGAAAAGTATAATGATAATTTTAAAGACTGAAGCTACTGCTCAAACATTTGAGTTTATTCCTAGAGAATATGCAGCAACTAGCCTTATTTTGACAGATGAAGATCAAAATACTTCGGTTACTTATAATCCTACTTTTACTAAAACAAAATATTATTTGCAAACATCTGTTACATTCAGTCCAGTTCTAAAAGAAGGAACTTTTTACACATTAGAAGTTCTAAATGGATCTAGTATTATATATAGAGATATGATCTTTTGTACTGATCAGGCATTGAGTACATATTCAATTAATGATGGTCAATTTACAGAACATGAATCAACAAATGAATACATACTATTATGATAGATAAAAATATATTTATAGCTAATTTAAGCGCATATACTTCTCCAGTTATAACAGAAGTTAAACACAAGGATTGGGTGCAATATGGCATAGATAATGACTATTTTAATTATTTAATAGATCTTTACATAAACTCTACTTCTAACAATGCTATTATAAATGGCGTTACTAATATGATTTATGGCAGAGGAATAGCAGCTTTAGATGCATCTAGAAAGCCAGAGCAGTATGCTCAAATGATTACTTTATTTAAAAAGAAAGATTTAAGAAGATTTGTTAAAGATTTCAAAATATTGGGAATGGCTTGTTTTCAAGTTGTTTATGAAAAAGGCAAAGTAAAGCAAGTGCATCATTTTCCAATGGAAACATTAAGAGCAGAAAAGTGTAATGATGAAGGAGAAATAGAAGCATGGTATTACTCAAATGATTGGGCTAATATAAAACCAACAGAAAAACCTGAAAGAATACCAGCATTTGGTTATGGAAATAAAAAAGGCGTTGAGCTTTATGTTTTATCTCCTTATACTCCTGGGCATTATTATTACAATTGCCCTGATTATGCTGGAGCTTTGCCTTATGCTAAACTAGAAAACGAGATTGGAGATTATTTAATCAATGACTGTATTAATGGTTTTAGCGGAACGAAAGTAGTGAACTTTAACAACGGAGTTCCAGATCCTGAAAAGATGATGCAAGTAAAATCTGATGTTCTAAATAAACTAACTGGAGCAAGAGGAGAAAAAGTAATTGTAGCATTTAATCAAAACCAAGAATCAAAAACAACTGTTGATGATATTCCTTTGAATGATGCTCCTAGCCATTATGAGTACCTTTCTAACGAGTGTTTCAGAAAATTGATAGTTGGGCATAGAGTAACCTCTCCAATGCTGTTAGGCGTAAGAGATGGGAATGATGGTTTAGGAAATAATGCTGATGAAATCGAAACTGCAACTTTATTATTTGATAATGTAGTAATAAAATGCTATCAAGATGAGATAATTGATTGCATGGATGAAATATTAGCAATTAACGATATTGCATTAGAATTATATTTTAAAACTTTAAAACCTTTATCATTTAATGATTTGGATCAATTAGAAGGAGTTGATGATGATGTAGTTGAAGAAGAAACAGGAGTTGAATTAGCTCAACAACCAGAGCTTACTCAAGAACAAGGAGAAATCTTATTAGAGCATCTCAAAGGCGAAGTAATGAGCGAGGAATGGGAAGAAGTTGATTCTAGAGAATATTGCGAAGAAAATGTATCTAATGAGGAATGGGCTTCTGCTTCAATAGTAGAAAAGAAATCAATGTTTACTAAACTTAAAGATGAAATATTTGCTGATCCTAATGGGTTTTCTTATTTAGATTCTAAAAATTATAAAATTAGATATAAGTATTTCAAGAAATCTCAAAAGCCAAACATAATAGGAAATAAGTCTAGAACTTTTTGCGAAAACATGATGAAGCTATCAGACAAAAATGTAGTATATAGATTAGAAGATATTGATAGAGCTAGTAGAGATGGCGTAAACAAACAACTAGGGCATGATGGCAAGCCTTATGATCTCTTTAAATTTAAGGGCGGAGTTTACTGTCGCCACGCTTGGAAACAGGTCTTATATCGTTTAAGAACAAATACAGAGCCTAGCAAAGAGTTAAAAGATTATATAAAAACAGGAACAATACCTAAAACATATCAAAAGAATCCGTGGGGAACTAGAGAGAGCCAAATCGCTCCGATAGATATGCCAAATGAAGGGCATTATCCAGGCGTAAAATAGGAAAAGAATGGCAACAGCATTATTTGTAACAACTAAAGATCTTAAAAGATACTCTGTTCTTTCAGGAAATATTGACCCTGATAAATTTGTTTACATGATAGAAATATCAATGGACACAGAGGTGCAGATATATTTAGGAACTAAACTTTATGAAAAGCTACAAGCGTTGATAATATCAGGAATTAATGATCCAGGAAATGCAGCTTATAAAACGCTTTTAGAAACGTATGTAAAGCCTATGACTATTTATTGGGCTTTAGTTTATTACATGCCTTTTGCTGCTTATACAGTAGCTAATGGAGGAGTGTATAAACACATAAGCGAATCTAGTGAAAGCGTAAGCAAAGATGAAGTTGATTATTTGACAAATAAATATAGGGATATAGCTCAATTTTATACTAATAATTTTACAAATTTTATGGTATATAATCAAGATACGTATCCAGAGTATAATGCAAACACAGAGGATGATTTTTATCCTGATCAAAGTGGAGCTGATTTTGGAGGATGGGCGTTATAAGATATAAACAAAAAAAAGAAAATATTGTAAAACTAAAAAGGTATTTAGAATATGTGGACAGAAAACAATACGTGGAACGTAGTTATAAACTACAAAATAAAAAGAAATAAATAAATGTGGGGAAGCATATATATAAAGCCGACTGGTATAACTTGGTGGGGAGATGGAGTTTGTGATAATACTGTCAATTGGGGATTGGTTTATAAGCCATATGTAGATTGTACACCTACTACATTCTTTGAGATAATAGCAGAGAATGGAGATTACCTTCTTACAGAAGCGAATAACGAATTTATAATAACAGAATTTCAATAATATAAAATAAAATAAAATGGCAAATAAAAAATTTAGCGAATTTGTACTAAAAACTAGCACTAGTGATGTATCTCACATTGTAGGGTATAATGGAGCAGAGAATGTTCAAATAACACCAGCAAACTTTGTAACTGGTGGAGGTGCAGGAGTTTTCCTTCCTTTAGCAGGTGGAACAATGACAGGAGACACTACTCACAATGATAATGTAAAATCTGTTTATGGTACTTTAGGAGATGGTCTTGAAATATTTCACAATAGTGCCAATTCTTTTATAAAAGATACAGGAACAGGTGGTTTAAGAATACAAGGTAGAGATACAATAATTTTAGAAGACACTTCTTTAGAAGCGTATATTTATATGGAGCGTAATGATAAGGTAGAACTTTATTATGATGGTTCTGCTAAACTAGCAACTACAAGCACAGGTATATCCGTAACAGGAAATGCTACAGTAGGAACAGGCGTTATAAATGAGAGCATTGGTGGAGATATTGCAATAACTCAAGGTGCTGTTGGTATAAGAATTAACGATTCTGCTTCTGCAATAACTCCAACTACTGCAACTTCTAATAATGATGATGTTGTTGATTTAGGAACTTCTAATATAAGATTTAAAGATTTACATTTAGCTGGTAGTGGAAATTTTGGGGGTAATATAGAAATTGATAGTACTTTACCTACAATAATTATGACAGATACTGATAGTGGTGGTTTTGCTAGAATAAGAGCTAGTAATGGTGGTTTATTATTAGAATCAGATGAAAATAATACACAAGCAGATTCTACTACTAGATTTGAAATAGATGGCACAGAAAAAATGAGGCTCGATGCTTCAGGTAATTTGGGACTGGGTACTTCGAGTCCAGCAGATAAGTTATCAATTTCTAGTAGTACAAATCAAATAGGACTAGATACAGGCGATATTGCTGCTGATGGAACTTTAGACATAGGTCTGTTTAGTAATGGTGCATTTATTGGAACTCAATCAGGAACTAATACAGCTGCTGACATTTTACGTTTTGGTACAAGTGGCACAGAAAGAATACGTATTGATAGTGCTGGAAATGTGGGTGTGGGTAATTCGAATCCTTCTCAAGTTTTTGTCGTTAAAGATGGTATAGTAGTAACTGGAGCAACTAGTGAAGCTGCATCTACAACTGGAGATTATATTTTAGCTGTTGGTAAAAACGCAGGAGATAAATCTTTACATACACAAGGAGATATTTTATGTGATGGTGGTATATTTTTAGGTGGTACTGTAGCTGCTAATAAATTAGATAACTATGAAGAAGGAACTTGGACTCCTGAAATTAGTGCACAAAATGCTCCAAGTGGTGTAACTTACAACTTTCGAAGTGGTAGTTATACAAGAATTGGAAATAAAGTTTGGGTTAGAATGGGTGTAAATATTGCTAATGTTGGAACTGGTGGTTCTGGTGTTATATTATTAACTGGATTACCATTTACTAGTAAAAATGAAGGGTCATATACTGAACCTACCGCAATGGCAATTGGTGGAAGATGGGTAACTGCTGTAAACGCAGGTAATGTTTATGCTTTTGTTCAAAATTCTTCACAACAATTCCAATTTAGAACAATGGCAGGAAATGCTGATAATGCTTTAAATTATAGTGAATTAATAGGTGGTGCATCAAATGTTGGAACTTGGTTTACAATGCAATGTTTTTACCAGATAGCATAAATCTTAATAATTAAAAATAAATAAATAACAAATAAATAAAAATTAAAATTATGGCACAATCTTATAAATGGAATTGTAAAACAGTAGATGTACACCCTTTAGAAGGTGGTAACAGCGATGTAGTATATAACGTACATTGGTCTATATTAGCAACTTCTGACCAAAAAAAACCACAACAACAAGCTCTACCTAGTGATGATGCAGAACCAGTAGATGAATATTACTCTGCTAGTGTATATGGAACTCAAGTAGTACCAGCACCAGAAGGCTCTTTTATTCCTTTTGCTGATTTAACTGAAGCTGATGTAGAAGCTTGGACTAAAGAAGCAATGGGAGAAGAAGAAGTAGCTTCATTATATGCTGGTTTAGATGCACAAATAGAACAGGAGATAAACCCTTCTTCTGTGCAAATGCAAGTTGGAGGAGCAGAGTAATATAAATATTTTTTTGTATATTTAATACAAATTTAAAAAAACTATATTATGAAAATTACAGAAGAACAAATTCAAAAGGTTAATCAAGTTATTAATTCTCTACCTATTGCTTATTTACCACAAGCACAGGAGATTGTTAAAATCTTAAATGAGTCAATACCTAAAGATGAAGAAAGTAACAAAGAAAAAAAGTAAAAAGAAATCTGTTAGAGTAGGGAAATATGTTTTTCCTACTCAAGCATTAGCTGAAAAGTTTATTGATAAACAATCTAGTTCAGATAATTTATTTGCTAGACTAGGTTTAAGAGATTCTGGTTATTTAATAGATGCTCTTTGGTATGATGAATCTGAAGATTGGTTAGAATTTGAAGTAAGCGTAAAAGGGGAAGGATGCCACCAATTCAAAGGATTCAAGTATGCCGATTCCTAATCCTAAACCATCAGAAAAGCAAAGCGATTTTATGATTCGTTGCGTGCCTATGCTTACGCCTTATCATTCAAAAGACCAAGCTATAGCTATTTGTTATGATGCTTTTAATAAAGTAGAATTAGAAAGCTATAACGACTATCCTGAAGGTGCAGTTAATAATGCAAAGAGAGCTGTAGAGTGGAAAGAAAAGAATGGAAGCGATTGTGGAACTAGAATAGGTTGGACAAGAGCTGGTCAATTAGCTAGGAGAGAAAAAATTAGTAGAGATACTATTTCAAGAATGGCTTCTTTTAAAAGACATCAACAACATAAAGACGTTCCTTATTCTGAAGGATGTGGAGGATTAATGTGGGATGCTTGGGGTGGAAGTGCTGGCGTTAATTGGGCAATAAGCAAACTAAAAGAAATAGATAAGAAATGAAAAAAATTTTAGTATTCTTTTTTATTTTATTAATCTATGGTTGCGCATCGACAGAGGTAGGCTTTACCTTTGTAAAAGTATTAGGAGTAACTAATCAAGGAGATACAATTCTAATTGATGTAAATTCTTTAAGACCAAAAGTATATAATAACTATTATTATAGAAATTCTTATAATCAACACCCTTACAATTATTACAATAATCCTCCTGTAATAATTAGACCATATAAACCAAAACCAAACAGACCTGTTATAGTAACGCCTATTGGAATAAAACCTACTATAAATAATAATTCTGTTTCTAGTCCATTAGTAAACAAAAAAAAAGAAAACTAAAATGATACAAGATTATAAAACTTTATTTATAAATATGGGGAGTCTAGGGATATCACTAACCGATATAGATATAATACTCAAGATAGCGTTATTACTTATCACAATTGGATATACTTTACAAAAATGGTATTTAATGAATAAAAAGAAAAAATGATAGAAATAATAAATCATTTGACTGGTATGTGTGGAGAAACGCATATTAATTTAATAACAATAACATTAATATTTATATTAGTTAAGATATTATTAAATAACAAATACAATGACAAAAAACTTTACTAAAGAGGAATTTGATTGTAATGATGGCAGCGAAATGCCAATAAATGTATATCATAATGTCGTTAAGGTTGCTAACCAACTACAAGTATTAAGAGAAGAATTAAAAAAACCAATACATATAAATTCAGCATATAGGTCAGAAGAATATAATGCTTCTATTGGGGGTGTAAAATCAAGCCAACATATAATGGGTAGAGCAGCAGATATTTCTATAAAATCAATGACACCTTTAGAAGTTTACAATACAATAGAAAGACTTATCGAAAACGGAGATATGTTACAGGGAGGATTAGGTTTGTACGATTCTTTTGTACATTACGATATAAGAGGAGAAAGAGCTAGATGGGATTATCAAAAAAAATTATAACATGATATTTGGATTTAGTTTTATTATTGAAAGAGGTTTAATGTTAGGCTGGGAATATCATCCAGCATTAGATGAAGAAGATAATGAAGAACTGAATTTTTACTTAATATTTATTTGTTTACATTTTAAATGGGGTTATGGCGAAGAAATTTAAAGATACAAAAGTAGGCTCTTTTTTAAAAAGCAAAGGATCATTTTTATTAAACGCTTTAGGAGATGCTGTTCCTGATAAAGGATTTATGGGTATTGTAAAGAACTTATTAATAAAAGATGATGAAATGCCATTAGAAGATAAAGAAACTGCTTTAAAACTGCTTGAAATGGATTCTGTTGAAATGCAAGAGGTTTCTAAAAGATGGAACAGTGATATGATATCAGATTCCTGGCTTTCTAAAAATACTAGACCATTAACCTTAATTTATTTAACAGTAATAACTTCTTTATATATATTGTTAGATGCTTTAGATATTGCTTTTGATATTGATCAAGCTTGGATTGAATTATTAAAAACTTTATTAGTTACAATTTATGTAGCTTATTTCGGAAGCAGAGGATTTGAGAAAGTCAGATCCATAATGAAATAATTCCCAAATGTCTTTATTATAAATGTCTTAATTAATTATATAATTTTTTATATATATTTATAAAATATTTAAATTTATTATTTTTTTTTGGTCTAAAAAAACTTTTTTTTATTTTTTTTGTATATATTAGCATTATGAACATTGATGTTAGAATAAAAAGATTAGAGGATCAATCTGAATATTATCAATTAAGATTAAGCACTTATAAAGAATCTATCGAAGGAAAATTCTCTAAAGAAGATTTAAGATACTTGATTCAGCAAATAGATAATGAGATAATATAATGGCTAAAAAACCATCAAGAAAAACAATAATTAAAAAACTTGACAAGGTATTCAGCCAATTTATTAGAAGAAGATTTGCAGTAAATCAGATAGCAAAGTGCGTAACATGTGGTAAACAGGCGCATTGGAAAGAATTGCAAGCTGGTCATTTTATGAGTAGAAAACATTATTCAACTAGATGGGATGAAATTAATGTTCAAACGCAGTGCAGTGGATGTAACGTTTTTAGATACGGAGAGCAATTTAAGTTTGGAATGTATTTAGAACAAGCATACGGAAATGGAGTAGCAGAGGAGATGCATAATAAAAGTAGAGAAATAACAAAGTTTAGCGATATACAATTATTAGAAAAAATAGAATATTATAATGAATTATTAACTAACTTACAATGATTTTTGTTTTGTTTTCTTGGGAAAGGCGAGGGTAAAGAAATTTATTCTCGCTTTTTTTTGCCTAAATATTTTTTTATATTAACAATATTGTTTATATTTATGTCAAAGAAAACAATTATGATATATATTTTAAAGAATAATCAAAACGAAACTTTATTCGACACTCGATCGGCTGCAATAGCAGAGTTTTACGCAAAAACTAATTATTTAAAAATCTATTACAGAACTGCTAGCAATAGGGAAGTAATATTAAACGACTACAGCAATGGCGAATAATTATACAAACGATTATTTGTATCAAAGCAATGAAGCGTTAAAAAAAGAAAATGATTCTCTTTTAAAAACTTTAATAGAAGTTATTGAATATATGGATAGAGATCATGTAAACTACAAAGAATTATTAAAATCTGAATTAAGCAAGAGGTATGATATTAGATTCAATTAATTATGAAAATAATTTCCAGATCCTTGCGCAGTATTTAATTAAGTTAGGAAAAAAGCATCCAAACAATAAAGTTGTAGATGAATGTTCTAGAGCTTTAAAAGAAATGTATTTTTATACAAATACTTTGCAGATTCAAAAAAGAGAATTAATTTTAGAAAACAGTAATATAAAACAAGAAACCAGAAAACAATTAATAAAATGAGAGAAATGCACTTAAAATCAACAAGAACCTATTCAATTTTTAATAAAGTAATAGGCAACAGAAATTTAGATCCTAAAAATTTAAAAAGGATAAAAGAATCAATTAATGAAATAGGTTTGCAAATGCCTATATTAGTAAATCAAAACAAATCTATAATAGATGGGCAACATAGATTGCAAGCTGCTAAAGAATTAGAAATACCTGTTACTTATATAGTTTCTAAAGATTCATGCGAACAAAATATAGATCAATTGCAAATTAGCAAAAAATGGACAACTTTAGATTTTTGTAATAGAAATGCTTTAAAAGGAAATAAAGATTGCCAAAAAGCATTAGATATTGCTGAAGAATGGTTTGTAGAAAGCAATGGCAAATTTAGTAAAATTAATATTTTAGTTTTATTAGAAAAAGGTTATAGTCTTGGAGGTATTATTAAATGTTTAAGAAATAATATTTATGAAATAAACATTAATAATGCAATAAGAATTTATAATGCCTTAAAAATATTATCTTTAAACAATAATCCAAAATTTAATTCTTATTCTGCAACTAATAGCAGGGTTTTGAAAAGAATGGATAAATCAACAAATGGATTAGATTTAAATGTAATAGAAAAAATTACTAAAAAAAATTATTTAATTTGCTATACTAATGCAAATGATCAGTATAATTATTTAATGGATTTATATAAAAAATACAATAAAAAGAAATGAATAAATATTTAAATTATCTAAATGATAATTATTTTAAAGAAATAAATTATATTTATATAAAACAAAGTAAAACCAAAAAAAATAAAACAAATGAACAGAGAAAAATTAAAAGCATTGTATCAAAAGTATGAATTAACTCCAGAGGATATATTTACAAAAGATATTGGATATGGAGATAACAAAAAAACTTTTACTATAATCACAAGATCAGGAATAGAAAAGATTCAAGCAAAAGAAAACATAACTATAAATTATGAAGTAATTAAATGCGAAATAAACTTTTCAGTAATTAAAGCAAACGCTTTTGTACAAACTAAACCAAATACTATAATAGAAAGTTTTGGATCTGCATTAAAAGGAGCTTCATTTAAAGAGGGCAATTGCCAGAGCTGGTATGTTATGGAGATGGCAGAGAAAAGAGCTTTATCAAGAGCTGTATTAAAATTAACAGGCTTCTATCAATTAGGAGTGTTTGGAGAAGATGAATCAGAAGATTTTAAAAAAACAAATAAAATAGATAAAGAAAAATTAATTAATTTAAATAAATAAAAAAATGGGACACTTATTAAACACTAGAATTGGATTAAAGAAAATACCTAAAGAAGCGCAGTATGAAGGTAAAAAAGATGTATATGTTGATTTAACAATAGGCATCCAGGATGAAATGAACAATTATGATCAGAATGTTTCTGTATGGATTGCTCAAACTCCTGAACAAATAAAAAACAAAGAACCAAAGCAATATCTAGGAAATGGCAGAGTAATTTACACTAACAATGAGCCATTATTTGTAAAGCCTAAAGAAGCGCCAGTTCAAGAAACTAAAAATGAGGTGGATGTTGATCTGCCTTTTTAAAAATAATTTATTAAATTAGGGGCTATATGCCCCTTTTTTTTATGACAGAAGAAAACAAACTATATTACGATTTACTAACAGAACAATGCAGAATAAATACAGATGAAATAATAGAGAATCCGCCAGTAGCGATTTCAATGGGAGAAACAACTATCAACACAATAAAAGGAAAAACAACTATTCCTACTAGTTTAGGAACATATGGAAATTTTTCTTTTGTCGTAGCTCCTCCCAAAAGTTTTAAAACCTACTTTATTTCTTTATTAGCTTCAGTATATCTTTCAGGCAAAAACAGATTTGCTGGTAATTTAAGAGGACACAGAGAAAACAAATGCTTAATTCATTTTGATACAGAACAGGGAAAGTTCCATGCGCAAAGAGTATTTCGCAGAGTTGTAGATATGAATGATGGAGATGATGTTGGATGCTACCATACTTACGGATTAAGAACAATTGGTTACAAATACAGATTAGAATTTATAGAATATTATCTTACGAACAAAGTAAAAAATGCTGGGCTAGTTATTATAGATGGCATTGCTGATTTATGCGGAGATGTAAACAACATTGACCAATCTAATTATGTGGTGCAAAAATTGATGGAATGGAGCGAGATGTTTAATTGTCATATTATTACAATAATTCATTCTAATTACGGATCAGAGAAACCAACAGGGCATCTTGGATCATGTTGCGAAAAGAAAGCAGAAACACAAATACATTTAGAAAACGACAAAATAAATAATTGGGTAAATGTTAAATGTAAAAGGTCAAGGGGTTTCCCTTTTGATGATTTCGCTTTCAAAGTTAATAAAGTTGGATTGCCAGAAGTCGTTGGAGGATATTTTGATCCTATTACGCAAATTAAATACTAAATGCATTGGTTAAACAAAATTGCTAAACATCATCAAGAATGGATAAAAATTGCAGTAAACTTTGGGGCTAGAGATTATGCTGAAGATATAGTTCAGGAAGCATATATTAGAGTTCACAAATATTCTAATCCTGAAAAGATTATTAAAAATGATAAAGTCAATAAGGGCTACATGTTTTTTATTATTAGAAACATTTGCAATAACTTTAACAATGAATTAAAAAAAACCAGGAAACTACCTTTAAATGATCATGTGTATAATATATCAAATGAATCTTTAGAATCAGAAAAAGATGTTGCTTTGCAAAACATTATTAATAAAATGGACAAAGAATTAGAAAACTGGCATTTTTACGAAAAAGGAATATTTAAAATATATAGAGATTCAGGATTAAGCATTAGAGGAATTGCAAAAGAAACTAAAATTAGCTCTGTTAATATATTTCATACTCTTAAAAAAAGTAAAAATAAAATGAGAGAAATGTTTGGAGAAGATTTTGAAGATTATATTAATGGCGACTTTGATTTAATAGATTGAAAAACAAAAAGTTATATTTAAGGTTTTAATAATATGGAAGATATAAAAGGATTAGGAGATCAAATAGAAAAAATTACCGAAGCTACAGGAATTAAAAAACTTGTTAAATGGGCATTTGGAGAAGATTGCGGATGCGATCAAAGAAAGGAAAAGCTAAACAAATTATTTCCTAGAAGAAGAAAGCCTGAATGCTTAAATGAAGAAGAATATAATTATCTCAAGTTAATTAAATTAGATAAATTTAGCGGAGCTACTAATGTAAATGCAGAAACGCAAAGAAATATATTAAAAATATATAATAGAGTTTTTAATGATAAAAAACAATTTAGCAGCTGTAGTAGTTGTGTAAGAAATACAATTAATCAAATGCAAACTTTAATGAAATCTTATGGAGATTAGACCAAGACTTAAAGGAAACAAAAAAACAGCTTATGAGAATCTTATTAAAAAAGAAAGAAGAATTCTAGTAATAGGAGATCTTCATGCTCCTTTTGTTCTTGAGGGTTATTTGGAATTTTGTCAAGAAGTTTATGCGCAACACAATTGCAATCAAGTTATATTCATTGGAGATATTATTGACTCGCATGGATGGAGCTATCATGAACAAGATCCTGATGGAATGTCTGCTGGGCATGAGCTTTCTTTAGCAATTAAAAAAGTTTCTCATTGGTATAAAGCATTTCCAAAAGCAGATGTATGCATTGGCAATCATGACCGCCTAGCATCTAGGAAAGCATTTTCTGGAGGAGTTCCAAGCAGATGGATAAAGGGTTACAATGATGTGTTAAAAACTCCTAAATGGAATTGGGTTGAAAGCATATCTTATGATGGAGTATTGTATGAACATGGAGAGGGAGGGCAAGCAAAAGCAAAAGCCAAAAATAATATGATGTCAAGCGTTTGCGGTCATACACATACAGAAGCATATACAATGTGGTTTGTAGGCAAGAAGTTTAGAGTATTTGGAATGCAAGTTGGTTGCGGAGTTGATAGCTCTACTTACGCTGCTGCATATGCTAAAAACTTTAAAAAACAAGCTATTGGATGCGGAGTAGTTATTGGAGGTCATACAGCTATAAACAAACTTATGAAATTATGATCTTGAATATAAATCAGAAATTAAAAAAAGAAGTTTGGCAATATTTAAAAACAAACAATATAGCCAACAGATCTAAAGCTGATGGAAATAAAGAAGAACAATTTGTTGGTTTATTAGGAGAAATTTTAATCAAGAATCATTTTAACATTGAACATAAATATACTGATGGTTTTGATGGGGGTTATGATTTTATTTATAAAGGCAAAAAATTTGATGTTAAAACAATGGGAAGAAATGTAGATCCTAAACCTTATTACGTTAATAATTTTATTGGTTATCAATTAAATTATGATTGCGATGGTTATATCTTTTGTTCGCTTAATAAAAAAACTAATAAATTATCTGTTTGCGGATGGGTTACAAAAGAAGAATTAAAAACAAGAGGGGATTTATTTGTAATTGGGCAAGAAAGAAAAAGATCAGATGGAAGCAGTTTTAAATTAAAAGCTCCAACTTTAGAAATAAAAAACAATCAATTAAATAATATTAATGATTTATGAAATCTAAAAAATATACAACCAAAGAAAGATTTAAGATTCTAGAATCAACAGCAGCTACTTTGTATGTAGCAATAGAAAAACTATCTAAAAGAATAGATGGCATTGATGAATTTTTAACTAAAGCAACTAAAGATTATAAAGAATAATTTTTTTTTATTAACAATAATGTTTATATTTATATAAATTATAAAACAAAACGTTATGACAAATTATGCAATTCAAAAGTCTTTAATTAAAGATTTATCTTATTTAGGTAAAATGATTAATACTTTAGAAAACGAATTAAACATTAAGGAAACAAGAAAAGGAAAAGATTTATTAATCGATATGTTAAATCATAAAACAGAATTAAAACAGAGGTTAAAATATGTTGGAGATTTAAACTATGAATTAGTAAGAAGATGAGAGAAGCAACAGTAATTTATGATAACGTAGAACTAACATTAGTAGGTCAATTTTATGAAGGTGACGATCGCACATATATGTATCCAGGCAGTTGTAGTGATTTTAATTTGTGTAAAGTGTTACATGGAGGAGAAGACATAATAGACTTGCTAGCAGACTATGTAATAGATATTTTAGAATTAGAAGCAATAAAAGAAATAGAGGAAGGAGAGAGATATCATGATAGTACTATTTGATGCAGACAGTTTAGTTTATTCCTCATGCTGCGGAGTAGATGATATATTAGATGAAGCTATTGGAAAGTTTGATCAGGTTTTCATGTCTATAATAAATAGGCTAGAAGAATCCTATGAAATAGAAAAGGTAATTACTTTTAACAATAGCAGAGGAAATTTTAGAAAACTATTAGATCCTAATTATAAAGCAAATAGAAAGAAGCAAGAACATCCTAAACTATTAAATAAAATGCATGAAGAAATTGCTGCTATTTATTCAACTAAAAGCTGTTATGGAATGGAAACAGATGATCTGGTTGCAACGTATTGGAAAAAATTAACTGATCAATTAGGGCAAAACAATGTAATAATAGTTTCATTAGACAAAGATTATAAGCAACTGCCTTGCATATTATATAATTATCATTACAAGCATCAAACAATATCAAACATAAGTTATAAAGAATCATTATATAATTTTTATAGTCAAATGATCATTGGAGATAGCGCAGACAATGTAAACTACTGCAAAGGTTATGGAAAGGCATATGTAAAGAGATTGTTTCAGGATTGCGAAACTAATTATCAATTTACTAAAAAGACATACGAGTTATACAAAGAAATATATAAATCAAAAGCAAAGTTGAAATATATACAATGTTATAATCTTTTAAAATTAATAACTGAATGAAAATATTAGAATTGTTTGCTGGAAGCAGAAGTATAGGAAAAGCTGCTGAATCTTTAGGGCATGATGTTTTTAGTTCTGATTTAAATGATTTTGAAGGTATAAATTATGTAGTAGATATATTAAATTTTGATATTGATAGAATTCCTTTTAAACCTGATGTTATATGGGCAAGCCCTCCATGCACTACATACAGTATTGCAGCTATATCGCATCATAGACCAAAAAACAAACCCTTATCTGAATTTGCAATTAAAAGCGATTTAATAGTAAAAAAAACTTTAGAAATAATAAAAAAATTAAAACCTAAATATTGGTATATAGAAAATCCTAGAGGAATGTTAAGAAAACAAAATTTTATGATTGGCTTGCCAAAAACAACTGTATGGTATTGCGTTTATGGAGATGTAAGAGCTAAACCCACAGACATTTGGACTAATAATTTAAGATCATTATTAAATCCTAATGGATGGCAGCCGAGACCAGAATGCCATAATGGTAACAAAAATTGCCATCATCAGCCAGCTCCAAGAGGAAGCAGAACTGGAACGCAAGGAATGAAAGGAAATTATAATAGAAGCAAAATACCGCATGAATTATGCATTGAAATATTAAAAAACAATAAATAAAAATATAAATAAATTTTTCTTTAAATGATTGATAGAGCATGCAAAAGAATCAGGGATTAAAGAATGATATAATATACCAATTTTATTATATAGCTTTATATGATTATGAAAAAGGCAATGATGTAGATGATTTGAGAATAATTATGTATGATTATGAGGATAAAGAATTATATTTAGAATGTGAAGGAATAAGATTAGCGATAGAATATATCGAATTTTTAGAATTAATAAAAGAAATAATAGATGAATAGTAATGAAATAAGAAATTTAGTTCAGAGAAACTTTGAGTTGAATCTGAATCAAAAGAAAAGAACAAAAAAATTAGTTCATGCAAGGGCAGTATATTTTAAACTTTGCAGAGATTGCACTGATTTAACTCTTATGGAAATATCAAAAACATTAGGTTTTCATCATGCGACAGTAATACACAGCATTAATAAAATATTTCCTTCTTTTGATATGTATAACAATGATTACATAACAATTTATAATGAAATAAAAATGCAAGATAGCAAAGCTCCATTAAGCAAAAGATTTGAAGCTGCTAAAAATGAAAACAATAATTTGAAAAGAGAAATAGAAAAATTAAAAAGAAAAATAAATAAACATGAAACAGAGACTATCTATTAATAAAATAAAACCTAATGCTGTTAATCCTAGATACATTAAGGATAATAAGTTTAAAAAGCTAGTTAAAAGCATTAAGAACTTTCCTGAAATGTTAGAGAAAAGACCAATCATTGTTGATGAAAATTTAATAGTGCTTGGAGGAAACATGAGATTAAAAGCATCAATAGAAGCTGGATTAAAGGAAGTATGGATAGATATTGCAGAGGGATGGTCTGAAGATCAAAAGAAAGAATTTATAATAAAAGACAATGTAGGCTTCGGAGAATGGGATTGGGATTTATTAGCTAATGAATGGAACAAATTTGAAATACAAGATTGGGGATTAAGTTTGCCAATCTTTCAAGATAACTTGAGCAATAATGATGAATACAAAGGAATGAATCCTGATCTTGAATTAGAATCTTTTATGAATGCAGAAATAAAAAGATTGTATTTAGTTTATGATTCAGAAACATATTCAAAAGTAATTGATTGGTTTAACAAAAAATTAAAAGAAACAAACCTAAATGATTATTCAGAATATATTTTAAAATTAATTGAAGATGAGAAAAATTGAATTAAAAAAAATTAATGATTGCAAAGAGTTATTAAAGACAACTCCAAAGAAAGAACATTATAATCTTTTAATAAATGAAGATTGCATTTTTACAAAGGATGGAAAGACTGTTGGAATATATATAAAAATAGACAACGAAAAATTAATGCCAATTAGAAAAGCATCATTAACAACCAAACTTTCTAAAAGCTCTAGAACTAGGGGCATACCAACTAAAAGCAGTATTTTTGGATCATTGCCTAGAATAGCTAGAAGAAATGATTTTTGCAGATATTCAGCTCATACAAAAAACGAAATACAAAACACAAACATAATGTTTACTTTTATGGCGGATCTTATAGATATCTATAAAGAACATCTTCCTGAACAATATGAAAGAGATTTAAAAGTAATTAAAGAAAGCGTAGTTGAGGATTATGCAATTAAAAAAGATTCTCCTTTCTTAACATGCAATATTAACGTAAACCATGCTATCAAATACCATAGGGATTCTGGAAACTTTAAAGAAAACTTATCTAATGTTTTAATTTTAAAAGATGGAATAATTGGAGGGGAATTAGTTTTTCCTGAATATGGTTTTGCTTTATCTCAAGAAGATGGGTATTTAGCAATCTTTGATGGGCAAAAAGAAATTCATGGAGTTATGCCTATATTTCAAACAAAAGAAGACCCTTACAGGGCTTCGATAGTTTATTATTCATTAGAACAAATGAAGCATTGTTATCCTTATAAAATGGAAGTAGAAAGATTGCAAAGAGTATCAACAGAAAGAGCAATTAAAAGAGCTAATAATATAAATCCAACAAAATAAAAAATGAACAAATCCGACACTATAAAAGAAAAGTTAATTGAAGCATTAGAAAAAAGTTTAGGCGTAGTTACAACTGCTTGCAAGAACGCTAATATACATAGATCAACTTATTATGATTGGTATAATAAAGATGAAGAATTTAAAAACAAAGTTGATTTAATTCAAAATGTTGCTTTAGATTTTGCAGAAAGCCAATTGCATAAACAAATCCAAGAAGGATCAACATCAGCAACAATATTTTATCTAAAGACAAAAGGCAAGGCAAGAGGATATCAAGAAAACCAAGCTATTGATTTAAATACTTCAGGAGAAATAAACGTAAACTTTAAGAACTTGATTAGTGCAATTAAAGATAAGGGATAAATTTTTGGTATGGGATAAAGTAGACTCACGATACTTTATTATAACTGGTGGTAGAGGATCTGGGAAATCCTTTGCCATTAATACCATGCTTTTGCTTTTAACTCAAGAACAAGGACATACTATTTTATTTACTAGATATACTTTAAGATCAGCAAACATTTCTATTATTCCAGAATTTAAAGAAAAGATAGATCTTCTTAAATTAAATCACATGTTTCATATAACTAAAGATGAAATAATAAATAAAAATTCAGGATCAAAGATACTATTTAGAGGAATCAAAACATCTTCAGGAGATCAAACAGCTAATCTAAAATCATTGCAAGGAATAACAACTTGGGTAATGGATGAAGCTGAAGAATTAGTTGATGAAAGCATATTTGACAAGATAGATTTATCAGTAAGAAAAAAAGGCATAGATAATAGAATAATGCTAGTATTAAATCCAGCAACTAAAGAACATTGGATTTACCAGCGTTTTTTTGAAAGCAAGGGCATTGATTCAAAAAGTAATTTAAGTACAGGAAATGTTACTTATATTCATTCTACGTACCTAGATAACATAGAGAACTTGTCTGATAGTTATTTAGCAAGAATAGAAGATATAAAAAATAATAGACCAGCTAAATACGAGCATCAAATATTGGGAGGATGGTTAGAGAAAGCAGAAGGAGTTATATTTAGCAATTGGACAATAGGAGAATTTAAGGAAGTTTCAACTGTTGTGCTAGGTCAAGATTATGGATTTTCTGCAGATCCATCGGTATTATTAAAAACTAGCATAGATAAAAAAAATAGAAAGATTTATGTAAAGTTATGCTTTTATAAAACACATTTAACAACAAGCAACATTGCTCAACTTAATAAACAATTTGCTGGTCAGAATTTAATTGTAGCTGATAGCGCAGAGCCAAGACTTATTAATGAACTATCCAGGCATTGCAATATAGTTCCAACAATTAAAGGACAAGGATCAATCATATTTGGAATTAGCTTATTGCAAGACTATGATTTGATAATAGATCCTGAAAGCACAGAGATAGTTAAAGAACTAAATAACTATTCATGGTTAGAAAAGAAATCGCAAACTCCAATAGATAAATTTAACCATTGCATAGATGCCTTAAGGTATGCTGTAGCCTATCAATTAGAGAATCCAAATAAGGGAGAATATTTTATTTACTGATATTTATTTGTTTTTATTAACAATATTGTTTATATTTAAGTATTAATAACAATAAAAGCAAAACAAATGAAAAATTATTTATTAGAATTAAGAAAAACATTAAAAAAAAGAAAATCATCTTTAGAATTTCAAATAAAACGCCAATCTGGTATTATAAGATGTAATTATGTTGTTGAAGTAGGTACATCAACAATTGGCACAAATGATGAAAACAAAGTTGTTTTAAAACCTAGAGTTGGAAGCTATTTGCCATCACAATTTGACAAACAACAAATTAATGAAATAAAATCTAAATGTAGATGGAATAATCTTAATGGCAAAATGATACCAATTAAAACTTTTTTTTACAAAGATTGGTATAAAAAAGAGTTACAACAAGTAAACAATTTATTATCAACTTTTAAATAAAAAAAACAATAGGGGTGTAAAAACCCCTTTTAAAAACTAAACAAAATGACAAACTCTTTTAAACATTGGGCAATTCAAGATTTATGGAAACAATATCAATATTGTCAATTAAACAATACTAAATTCAATAGAAATATATTAAAGCAAGTTATAACAGAAATAAAATCAAGATAATGGAAAGATTTAATAAATACGAGTTTATAAGCGAATTAAAAGATTCAATAGGAGAATTTATAGATGAAACAACTTTTGAAAATAATGAAGATATAAATGAAGAAATAAATGAATTCATACATGATTACATTAACAATAAAACTATATACTATGTAGATTGTTGGTCTATATGTTTTACATTAGGCTGTTCTGATTTTGAAATAGAACAAACAGGAGCTAAAGCTAAAAATATAAATGAATTAGCTTATTGGTCTTTATGGAGTGTAGTTGAGGAAAGCATTGATTATCATTTAGAATCTAAACTATTAAATCCTTTATTATGAGCATATTTATAAACACAACAACAACACTATGGGCTGATCATGGAGTAGTAAACATTGAAGCAACAACTCTTGATCCTTCAGAAGGATATGTCCATTTAGAAATAGATGCAAGGCAATTATTAAAAGATATTCCTTCTTTATATGAGATGTGTTTGCTTGCTATTGAAAAAGAAGATAAGCATATAAAAGAAAAATATAAAAAATTAAAAAAGAAATTATGAATAACAAAAAGTATAAAGCATCAATGATAGTATCTGCAATTAGCTTTATTGGTATAATTGCAGTACTTTTATTATGTGGATAGGAAATTAATGAAAAAAATAAGTTGGTGTTTAAAAAATTATATATTTATTTATCCTCATCCTACAAGCAAAGGAAGAAAGCCATTAGTTAATATTTATATTAATACATCAGGCAAAATAAAAAAAGGAAAAGAAATATATACTCAAGATAAAGTTCATTTAAAGATATATGAGCTTTATGATTATATTTACGATAAGTTAAATTAGTTTTTA
>Ga0208643_1000372_pt1 | contig 30525 bp, 40 predicted proteins | sample VirMetDEL_Nov_12_FD_184516 | JGI IMG/M metagenome (GOLD analysis project Ga0208643, IMG submission 184516) | Aqueous microbial communities from the Delaware River and Bay under freshwater to marine salinity gradient to study organic matter... | ecosystem: Environmental > Aquatic > Marine >...
AGCACGTCAGCAACGCTTGGCCGGATAGGTTGCGCCCATCCGCAGGGGTCACTTGTCGCGCATCCACTTAGCCAAATCAGCCCGAACATCATCGCCAGATTTCGCAGCGTTATCATGTTGCACCTCGTTTGCGGTTGTTATGTCTGCCGCTGCCTTGTCCCGAGCCTTGGCAGCGGCACCCCGCGCACCGTCCGACCGCCCCTTGAGCCATGCAACCACAAGCGCGGCCATGCCCATAAGCGCAGCCCACACGGGCGCGGGGATGAGTGATAGCAGGGCGGTCATGTGGCCCAGCCCTTACGCCTGGCGATGGTATAGGCCACCTCCACAGCAGCCCCCAGCCCCAACGACAGCACAAGCACGGCGTCAGGGTCCATTGCCAGCGCCTCGCCAGCCTGTGACCCTGCCAGATAGCCGATGCCGTACCGAAGGATGATACGCGCGATAGGTCCAAAATTCATGCTTTACCCTTTCCAAAAAATGCAGCAAGCGCCGCGATGATGCCCGCCCAGAAACTAGGCGCGGCTGTGACCGGCACGTAATCGGCTGGGGGCGGCGTTTCGATCAATGCCAGCGCCGCAGCGAATTGCTTGGCGTAGCCCGCATATGTCGCGCCGTTTGCCTTGCCATCGCCATTGATGATTGCCCGCGCCGCGGTAAAGTCAAAGCCCGCGGCCATATCATAATCGGCCAGCTTCTTGCCCGTATAGCGCCCCGTTTCCATGCCATGCAGAATAGAGGATACCGCGGTATCTGGATGCAAGATCGCCTCGGGCGTTGAGGCTATGCCGATCTTTTGGTAATTCTCGCGCCCTGTAAGCTGGTCGACTCCGCCGCCGCGGTAGGTCCATCCGTCATTGGTGCCGCGGCGATTGCCAAGCCGGTCGCCGTAGACGCTGTTGGCCAGCGCCACCGGCTGGCCTGCAAACTTCACTGCCCCGGGCCGTGTGGGCCATACCTGCCGGATACGCGCCGCGGTGTAATTCATGTTTTCGCGCCGCGGTGTGAATTTGGCCTCACCATATGCCGTGGCCAGTACATAGGCCACATGGTCCCGCGGCCAATCTGCGGTTTGGTCAAGGATTGCCTCAATGACCTGCACCTGCACGGGGTCAAGCCCGCGGCTAAACATGGGCCTGATCTTGTCGAAAAATGCCGCTCGTGTCATCCTGATACCCCTTGCCCAATATAAAACGGCGTCCGAACGGTCACGCCCCAACAGCTATGGATGACCTCGCCGTAAGTCTCGAAAAGCCGATCTGCGGTTATACCCACAATCAAAGCTTCCCACCGCAGCCCGCCAACGCCGTTGACTTGTGGCCGGTCCATAAATTTCGCGCTTACAGGCACGCCCCACGGCCCACCTAGCGACCACTCAATCGCGCGATACGTGCAGTCTTGCAGTTTGTTGGCCGTGCCAGACAGCACAACGGAGGGCAGGCCGTCCATTATCGTAGGCGTCACGCTGTCAACCCGAAGGGGCGTCACCACGGGCCGGATATGCCCCGCAAAACGCTGCGCAGGTACAGTTTGGCCCAACCAATACCCAGCCATCAGAACCGACAAAAACAGCGGCAAAAGCCACCCGTAGATTAACCGCCCCATTCTGTTCTCACCTGACTAATAGCTGCGGCAAGTGCGCCCGCTGTGATGACTGTCCAGAGCAAGAACTTACCGATCCGCCCCAATGCTTTGACTGTGGTTAGAAAATCCCTGACTTGCTGCACCTCCGCCTCTGTCAGGTTCTCATCGTGCGCTGCCCGCCCTAGAACGGCCTCGGCGTCATTTTGTCGGGTCATACACCCCCCGCGATTGACTCTTTGGCCGAATCGGCCCCTTGCTCGTGGTATCCATGCCGATTGTCCTGTGATTGGTGTGGTAGCGCGGGGGAATTGGGTTGCAGCCCTGCCCCGCCGTGCGCCATGAGAACGACAAGCCACTCATAGGCCCCGGCGTGGTCGGTTGGTGTTGTGAGTTTCAGCATATCCATCACGCTATCGGGTTCCGAAGCATCCACTGTCGCAGATACGTCCGGTCAGAGGCTGTATTCATCGTGATCGGCGCAAACAATGCAGTCCCGATTTTCCCGCTAAACAGGTTCACCGGTGTGCCGGTTTGTCCCGATCCGCCGAGCCTGACGCGCAGCGACGGGGTGTCGGAACTGACACCCGTCGCCAGACCTGTCACAGTCATTATTTTAGTCTCGCTACCAACCGCAGTTGATAGCCATGCGTCGAGCGTCCCGGTTGTCATGTCGTACTGCGAAATCAACGCATAGGTTACCCCTGTCGTGACCAGACCTGCCGCAGACGTGCTTTGAATTTGCCCGCCAGCATCATCAGCGCGTGTGAAAAATGAAAGCGCGCCGTTTGCAAATGTCGTCACGCCAAATCGCGGGTTTGCTGTGTTGTTCGTCACGACCATTATGAAATTTGTCGCGGCGGCAGACAGCCGGAACGTCGTCGCAAAGAAATATTTATTGGCGTTGCGATAGACGTTGATCAGGTCGCTAGTTTCATCGGTCAGCCACTGCGTCCCGTTGAAACTCAGGCAGTTTGTCCCGACGGTCGGGCGCGTAGACGTACCCGTCTGGATCAAACGACCATAGACGCCGTGGCTTCGCTTGATATTGCCAACGGGGTCATCCGCCGCCGTGACGTTGGTTGCGCCCGCGCTTGTCAGATACATTTTGCCGTATTTGCTGGCGTCGATCGCAAACCCGGCATTGCCGGACAGAAACCGCGACGGGTTCAAAACATCAATGCTGAACGGCGTCAGCGGCAGTCCGACAACATCAACATGATGGGTTTTGTCCCGGACGATATTCCCGCCCCGCGCCTCTGGCATGATTGATCCGTAGGGATACCAAATCCGCGCGGTTGTCAGCGGGGTGTCGGCGCTCAACACGATGGAATTGCCTGATACCGTACCACGAACGGGAATTGCTGTTGACGACCCGGCAGGCACCACGCCGAAAAGCCAGGGCGTCGGCCCCTTGGCGGTAGTGGCCGTCAGGTCACCCACCGGCATACGCAGCCCGTTGCCGGAACTGAACGTCAGTGTCGCGGTGTAATCATCGGTCAGCGTTGCCGTTGCGAGCGTTGGCGGCTGGATGTTTGACCGCCCGCCGAATGCGTTGCCGTAAATCAGCGCGTCACGGTAGCCCAGGGCGTAGTTGGACTTGAACGTCGCATGTGGTTCCTCGATCCCGTGCATCAGGTCATAGACCTGCCCGCCAAGCCGCGCGTTCGGGCGATCCTCGATCACTGCCAGATAGGCGCGGCGCACCGCACTGGCCCCCACGCTGTAATCCCACCGATCTTCTGGCCCTTGCAGTCCGAAAATCCACTGGACAGCAGGATCACAGACCGTTTCCATGCTGTTCATCATTTTGCGGATACTGTCGATCAGGGATTCGACTGTGAAAGTCCCGGCCTCAATCGCGGCATTGTCGCCCCGGCCCTGTTCCCATCGGATATATTTTGGCGCGGGCTGGCCCTTGGATACCGCATCAGCAACCGCCGCCTTGAATGTCGTCAGGCATGGCCCGTCAGCCCCCGCGCCGGAACCGGCCAGCGCGTCCCACCAGTAGATCGTCGCGCTGCTGCGCTGGTCTACTGCCGATGAACCGGTCGCCCCTTGGATAAAGTAGAAATCAGGGTCTATCTGGTTGTTTGTGCCCATCCATGACGCATCGGTCAGACCCGCGACAAACCCGCCGATCCCGCCGTTGGTGTGGTATTGCACCGAATACGATTGCCCGGCCAGCGCGAAACTTTCGCCGTAGACGTGCCGCGCGACTGTCGCTGTTGAAAGCGTGGTGCCGTAGGCTGGCCAAACCGCAAACCCCTTGACCTGACTTCCGCCGATCCTTTTGACCGTTGCCGCACCGCCCGCCGGGATTGTGATCTCGTTAAAGCCGCCCAGAAACGGCGTGGCAGGGTCAATGTAAAGCTTTGCCGCGCTTTCGGTTGTCGGGACCGCAAACGAAATGGTTTCGCCGTTTCGGACATAGGACAGATCAACCGTTTTGCCGTCGTCAACCCGCACAAGCATTTCCGTAACGTATGGGTTTTGCAGCGAGTATGGTGTGGTGTAGCTAAACGTGCCCACATCCTCCAGCGTCAGCGCCGCGCTGCCGAAATACGCGCTTGGAACGTCAGAGGCAGTCAGAGCAACCCGCGCCGCCGCCTCATAGCCCACCTGCCCGATCTCTGTTAGGTTGCCGCTGGCGTTTTCATCCACGAGCGAAAACCCGTGCGGGTTTGCAAAAACGCCGGACGATGACCACCCCAGCCGCACAATATCCGCAGTCGGATAGGCCGTGGCTTTGGTCGCTGTTTCGGAAATCGCCCCCGTCGAGATTGTGCCGTAGTAATATTTCCGCAGCGTCGGGGAGGTTTCCAGATTGAACCACGTCAGATCGGACGCGTTGCCGAATACCGCCCCGGCGTGCCCCTCCCGCTCAACGCGCATTTGCGGGAACCCGACCTGCCGAACGCCGTTCAGGGTACGCAACCGCACCGCAGCCCCGTTCGAGGTTTGCGGCGTGATAACACCCAGACTATAGACTGTCTCAGCGTCAACCGCCGTGATATTGCCCTCAGCCGTTGTCATGCGCGTGTCAAGCGACGCCGTGGTAATATCCGCCGAATAGGTCACCGGCAGCGGATAATTTGGCGTGACCGTTGACAGCGCCATGACCAAAATCGGCACGATGGTTGCCGACAATTCCGCAAGCCCCGCCGTTGTCGTCAGGTTGTAAATCGGGGTGCCTGCTGCCAGATCAACATAGACATAGCCGCGCGGGGTGTTGAGTGTCGTCAGCGCGACCGTCGCAGCCTCCACAGTTACCCCGCCGATCCCTGCGGTTTTCACGATGATTTTAGGCAGCGTGACGGTATTTGACGACGTGTTGACATATATCACGCCGCGCGTATCGAAGACGGTGACCTTATGGCTGATTGCCACGGCGATCCCGGATGTTGCGGCAACATCCAGCCCGGTCTGCACCCGGTCAGCCGCAGTTGCCACGGCGTCAGCCGCAGTTGCCGCGGCGTCCTCTCCGGTCTGCACACGGTCCTCCGCCGTTGCCACGGCGTCCAGCCCGGTCTGCACCCGGTCTTCGCCGGTCTGCACCCGGTCAGCCGCAGTTGCAGCGGCGTCCGATGCAGTTGCCACGGCGTCAGCCGCAGTTGCCACGGCGTCCAACCCCGTCTGAACCCGGTCAGCGGCAGTTGCAGCGGCATCCGATGCAGTTGCCGCAGCGTCCCGGCCTGCGGAGACCACAACATCAGCCGACAGGGGAAACGGCGTCGGGGACGAACCGGAATGGCCCAGCCATGTGATCGTCGTTTTCGACTTGTCCGCCGCAACCGCTGCTGTGTATCTGTCGATGGACTGAATAGCCCCGCCAATTTCCAGCGATATAAGGGATGAACTCGCAAACTCGCCAACCATGTCGAAAGAGCTTGTCACCCCGTCGCCGGTGAAACTCTTTGTCACAGGGTATCCACCCGTTGCAATATCATCCCGCCCGCAATACAGGCTTGACCATACCAACGCCCCATTCCGATTTGTCACTGTGATGGAATACGTTGACGGGGTGTAAATCCGCGCCGCCGATCCGTCCCGGACGGGATACCCCGCCTGCGTCCTGACAGGCTGCGCCGCCGTGATGGTGTTGTCAGCATCCCAGTAAATGCTGGCCGGGGCCGATAGCGGGTTTTGCCCGTACCCCCCGATATACACATATCCGCTTTCAAGCGGTGCGCCGTTTCTGTCGGTAAAGAATTGGTATGGTGTTCTGACTTCAATCGCCATTTATTTGCCCTCTGCCCGTGCGGCCTGCGTTCCCGATAGCGCCCCGAACAGCCACTTTGACGGGTCCGCAATGTTGTTTACTTTTGCCCACTTGTTAAATTCCGGGCTTGCCCTGACAGCCTTGACCGCCGCCGCGCTTGGTTGCGGTTTTGTAGCGGCTTCTGCCAGCATAGCCTGAAACTTGGGGCTTCTGAATAGCGCAGAAACAGCCTCAGTTCGGTCACCGCCGATCTTTCCCGCCGCCGCCGCCATGCCCATCATTCCGCCGATCGGGCCAAGCGCCGCTGCGCCAGCAGCAGCCCCAACGCCGCCACGGCCAGTCCGGCCTACCGACGAATTGAGAACCCGCGCAACGATGCCCTCTGCCAGCATTGATTGCACTAACCCCTGATTTGCCTTGCCGGTTGTCAGTACGTTAGCCCGCGCGTCCGTGATCCGCTTGGAAACCTCGTAAAGGTCGCGCATTGTCGCAGCGGTTTCCGGCCCGACGACTTTGTCAATCCTGGCATAGATCGGGGCGTTTTGGCGCAGCCCGCGATACAGCTTGGCGTATTCAGCGAAGCCGAACCCTTGGCGCACAGCCCCGTCAATGCCATCTGCCGCAGCCGTTATTGACCTTTCTCCAGACCTAGACATAGCCGAAAGCGCAGTCATGACTGCTTCGCGCTGCAAGTCTTCCGGCACAACCGAAAGCACCCGGTTCAGGTTCGCAGCGTCGCCCTTTGACGCCTGAGTGATGGCAACGCGCAGTTTCCCGGCAACGCTGCCTTCAAGGTCTTTGCCGAAGGCCGATACGATACGATCCTCTAGCGCCTTTTGCTTGGCGTATATGCCGTTGGCAAGTTCAAGCGCTGCCTTTGCGTCATCCCCCGCGATTGCGGCAACGTTATCCATCTGGTCTTGAGCCAACGCCCCGTACAGTCGTTTTAGGGATGCGCTGTCGGCGTCGTCATATGGCCCGCCCTGCTTTGCGATTGCCCGCCCTATCTGGCGCTTTTCGCGCATAAGCGCTTCATACGTCACCGGCTGATCTGAATTTGTCACCATGCCAAAGAGCCGCTTTTCAGCACCCGACATTCCGTTGATCCCGCCCAAGTCTTCGATGATGCCATTCAACTCTCTGACAACATTGCTCGGGTCCATTTGGGTACGGCGAGGAACAGCTTTATCAACATCGTCGTAAAGCTTTGCTGCCTCAGATTTCAGCCCGTCGCGCGTTGCCGTCAGGCTTCGCTGCACCTTATCCGATATGCTGGCGAGGTCCGGCGCACCATCCAAGGCGTCGATCACGTCATCTGCCCGCTGAGCCGCTTTCGCAACCGCTTCCCGCCACTGCGCAGAGGCTTCCCCTGCTACGGATCGCGTCATTCCGACAGCCTCTTTGACCATATGATGATCAGAGAAAACATCTGCCGGAACATCAATGCCAAGACGTTGCGCCGCCGCCATTGCGTCGGGGTTTATCTTCGCCGCCTTGGCTAACTCAGCCGCCGCCTTTGCGCTCCCCATTCCGGAAGTTGACGCCTTGCGCACCAACGCACCCAACGCTTCCGGCGTCATATCGACAGCCTGTGCCGGTAGCGCCTTCGCCGTCGCCGTTACGGGCGGCTCAACCCGCGCCGGAACGCCCGCAGCCGGGGCTTGAGCCGGAAGGTCGAAGCGATTGGCCGCAACCCCGCCAGCCATGCCACCGGCCAGCGCCGCCGCAGTCGATGCTATCGGACCGGCCCCAGCCTCTTGCGCCGCCTGCCCCGCTGCGCCCGCGCCAAGACCGCCAGCCACCTGAGAAACAGGCCCGGCCCCAAGCATCTGCCCCGCCGCCGTGGCAACTGTGCCGCCCAGCTTGGCAATGGCTGGCGCAACCCCAACGCCGCCGATAGCCCCCGCCGCGCCCTCTTGCGCCGCCGATAGGACACGCTCCACACCCGTCTGCGGTGTTGGCATACCAAGCGCGGTCATGCCCTGCGACGCCTGATCCCGAAGCTGCTGAATATCGGTGCCAGCGACCGTGTTAATAAGCGCCGCCGCCGGATCGTAGACAATACCGCCCAACGATGCCAAGCCCTGCCCAACAGCCCTTGCGCCAAGCCCAAGACCCCGCAACGCCTGCCCGCCAATCGTGGTTGGCTTCTCAGGTTCCGGCGGCGCATCATCCTTGGGCTGCGCATCAGCCGGAAAGCTGATTTTCCCCATCTGCATGTCGCGCTCGTAATCCCGCGCCTCGTCTTCGGTCATTTCGCCGCTGACATACGCCCGGTAAATATTAGCCTCCTGATCCGGCGAGAACGGCTTTTCATAGATCGAAACGTCGGGGATACTGATCCGGCCAGACATTACGTCCGCCTCATAAGCCCTGATTTCATCGGCAGACATTTCGCCATTGATATAGGCGCGATAGATGTTTTCCGCCTGCGTCGGGGTAACATCAACCCTATCGGCCAGCGCCCCGCGCTCCGGGTATGCGTCCTCATTCTGCCCGCGAGGCCCGCCTCCTGACACGTTCAAATCCGCAAGATCAATCTTGCCGCCCATCAGCCTTTCCGCGCGAGAAATATGCGGCCCGAACTGGTCCCGAACCTTGTCTTGAACAGTGCCGGGCGCACCACCGGCAGCGGTGTCAGAGGCGTTGTAGCGCCCCGGACCGCCAGCGTTTACAATGCTGTAAGCGTCAAGCAACCCCATGCCGGGCTTCCACCCGCTAGCGCGAAAATACTTGACGACCGCGCCATCTTTTCCAAGCTGGCTTTTGAGCGGGTCGTTCCAATCGACGCCATAACGCTTGGCCTGCGGTTCCCCAAACTGAATAAGCCCGCGATGTTGGCCCCATTTAGTTGTCGGGCCGCGCTTTGTCGGGCTGAACGTGCCTGCGGTTTCATAACTGATAATCGCGGCAAGCGTGGCAGGCTCCATTCCAAGCTCTGACGCCGTTTCGTTCAGAAGGTCGCGAAATTCTGCGGTATTGCTCAATTCCCCGCGCCCCCATATTTGGAATAAGTCGTTTTCCCTGTCGGTTGCGTGTTTATTGCCGATCCGCTGGCCCGCGTTGCCCGTTCAAGCGCCGTTGTCAGGATGCCTCTAAGTTCCCGCAATGCCCCCGAATATGCCTCTGTCGATTGCGCCCGATCAAGCCGCGCCATTGCGGCCGTAGCCGCCTGCCCTTCGCGCTCAGTGATCGAACCGCCGCCCTTGAGGCTTTCAAACGCTGCCAGAAACGCCTGCCCAGCGACCTGTTCGGTCTTTGCCAGAAGGTCTATGCCTTCCTGAGATTGCGCCCACTTTGGCCGCATGGCGTCGAACCGCCCAGTGATGCCCTCAAGGTTCGGGTCGCTCAGGATCGAATCCAGAAGGTCGATACTTGATTGCGCCCGTTGCGCGTCGGTATTCGCTCCGGCGATTGCTTCACCAAGGGCCGCGCCTGTCTTCGCGCCGATTGCTGTTTCCTGCGCCGCCGCCCGTCCAAGTGCAATGTCAGCGCCAAGCGTCCCCCCGCGCTCCTCGGCCTTGATGCCCCCGCGCTGCTCGCGCTCGGCCTTGAGGCTTTCATCAATTGCTGTCTGAGCCTGCCCCGGATCAATAGCCCGCCCCGTCCGCGTATCCTGCAATACCGTTGTTCCATCGCGCATTGTCAGTCGCAGAACGTACGGGCCAACGGCCTCTTGAGATTGAACGGTTGTTCCGGTTCCCTGCCCCAACGCTGCCCGCGCCGCGTCCGGGTCAATAGAAGTCAGCGCAACGCCCATCATTGTGATCGCCGCGTCAGGGTTGCTCTTGACCATATCAATGCTAGCCCGCGCCGAAGCCGCGCCAGCCGCATCGCCGGACGCTTCCGCCGCATCGGCGTAATCTTCCATCAGTGAAACGGCAAGATCGGTTTGCCCGGCGCGAAGCGCGGCAATACCTTGCGCAAGAACAGGTGCCGCCGCCTTGCGCTGACCTTCTGACAGGTTTGCAATCCCCTGCTGCGTTGCGGCGAAGTATTCAGGAAATTCCGCATTGAGCGCGGCAATATCGTCAGCAGTTGCGCCGCCCGGCTTTGACGCCACTTCCCCAAGCGCGGCTTGATACGCCTGCGCCCGCCGCGCCTGAGTTTGCCGCTGCTGCGCCTCAATGGTTTCCGTTCCCGCCTGGGCAGTCCTCTGTTGCGCTTGCACGACCTCATAGGGCTGCAATTGAGCGTTGTACTCTTGGGCCTGTCGCTGTCCTGCGATGCCAACCTCCCCCGCCTCAAGGCCTTGCGCCCCCTGCTTCATGGCTAGCCCGTGAAGCTGCTGCGCCCGGTCTTCGCGGCTCTTATTCATGCCGATTTCCTGCATTCCCTGATAGCCCTTCAGGAACGATGCAAGCGGGTCCGCGATTGTAATGTCATATCCGGCCATTAGAACAAGCTCCCGCCCATAAGACTTGGGTTTTGCAAATAAGCGCCATACAGGCCCGAAATATTGCCGATCCCGCTATTGATAGCGTTGCCCGTCGATACCGCCCTGTCAGCCTGCGCCTGTCCGATGTTGCTGTATGCGCCGGAAATGTTATTCGCCATGCTTTGCGCGGCAACACCAGTGCCTGCGGCGGCGTTTTGGCCCATAGCCGCCAGCCCGGACAGGTTGCCATATTGCTGCTGTACCATGCTGTTTAGCAGTTGCGGGGCATATTGCCCCAACGCCGCCTGAGTATTCCCGCCCCGAAGCCCGCCGGTCGCGCTGGCGTTTTGCAAAATGGCATTCTCGCCCTGAGCCAGAGCCGTTTGATATGCCGCGCCTTCCTGAATGCCTGTGATTGATTGCTGCTGTGCCTCATTGCCCCGAAGCCCAAGCATATTGATCATCTCAGACATGCCCGCCCGCCCGTTGGCAACGTAAGGCTCAAGCAACCCCTGCACCTTGTCAAACTGTCGCCTCTGCTCTGCAATAGACGCATACTGCGCCTCGGTTTCGGCAGACGCAGCGCTTGATGCCGCCTTAGCCCCGACAAGGGATGATCCGACAGAAGCGCCTGCAAGCGCAATAATGGGGCTAGGCATTTGGGAATTCCTTTTGGTAGTCTTCGAACGTCTCGCCGTACATAGACAGCGCCCGAAGGGCTAAATCACTCGACGGCCCATGCACCAAAGCAGCGACAAGGCATACAACGTCATAATACCCGGCCCGCCAGACGAAAGACCGCTCGTCAGCCCTGTTGCTGCGCTCCGCCAAGTCAGAAGCCTGCCACTTCAGAACGGCCTGCATAATCGCCGGAAGCAACCATGACGAATGCGCCTGATAAAATGGGTTTGCGGGCATACGAACAAGGGCGTTCAGAATTGCGTTGTCCAGATCGGCGCGGGAAACCGCGTCCCCGTCTGCAAAATCGTCAAAAACCTGAATTACCTGCCAAACCGACACAAGCCAATCCGACGCCGGTTGCGGCAGATTAAGGATTGCGAAGGACTGCTTTAGGATTTCTTCGGGGGTCTCAGCCATTAAACACCTTGCTAAACTGCTGGGCGCTGTCGGCTGCTGGTATCCTCGACAAGCGCAACAATACAGCAATCCCTATGTTATTACAACACCAGTTGCACGGAACACCACCGCGTCAGCATGGGTGCTTTTTGCAAAGAGGCTGTACCCATCTTCGATTGCCTGTCCCGTGATTTCAGAGCAAAGATAGCTTTCACCCGGCCTGATCCGCACCTCGTGCATCACCGTTGCGGCTGCGTCAACTGACTGCGCGATATACATCGTTACCCTCGCATCAGCGGCACCCGTGTTAACCAATACCGCCGCATCAATGCGCGTTGTCGCTGTTGCGGTGTATTCCGCAACAGTCGCCACAGATAGATAATGCGCCTCGCAAAGCGCCCGCGTCGTTACCGTCACGCCAATTCCTCCGCGATGAAGTTCAAGTTTTCAACGACGATGCTGCTATCGTCGCTCTGGTTTTCCGCCCATATCTCCACATAGTCGCCCTGATCCATCTGGAATACGCCCTGCAATGCAAGGTTATCGGCACGACCGCCGGGGCCAGAGTTCATCATGACCTCAGTCTCCGTGACCACCGCACCGTTTACCGCCAGATAAAACGCTATATCTTTGTTGGCGCTTGCCGTGAAGGACGCCGTTGCAAACCCCTTAAAGTACCGGCTGACGCCTCGGTCATAGGTTGCCCGGTTGTCTGTCGCTGTGAACCCCTGAGTGATAGAGACCGCAGTCGTCGCGCCAAGAACCTTTGCTGGGGTATCAACCGCCGTGAATTCGGTATCAGTCGCGCCACCGGTAATGTAATAGCTGGCAAGATTGATCGTATTCAGGATGCCCTTACACCCCTTCACAAAGGCGTAAACGCTCGTCGCGTCGATACCGTCCAGATATGCCCCTGCGCCGGAAAAGTTGCAGTTCGTCAGAATGAAACTTTCATCAGGGATGACCGCCGCCGGGTCAACTTGAATACCCGTCCCGCCAGCGAGGACGACATGGGCGCAATCAACATTGCGAAAGCGCCGCGTAATCACGCAGTCAGCATCAAGCAAGACAGACGGCCCGGCCCCGTCATTTGAAAAGAGCGTATCGCGGAAAGACACTGTGCCGATCTCGCCTGAGAAAACCAACCCGCTGCAATTCAAAAACGCCATGCTTGATGAAACGAAGTTGCTGTACCCGTTGATCGTTCCAACGTCGCTTGAATTTGCAAAGTTCACCCCGAACCAATCAATAGCCGTTGCGCCAGACCCGGACCCGTCAAGGTCAAGGATCGTTTCAGCTTCTAGCGTGATGTTCCGCATGATCAGCGTGTATTGCGACGAAATAAGCGCCGCCCCGGAAAGCCCCGATGACAGAAGCCGTGAGTTCTCAGACGACCCGCCAATGATTACTGAATTAACCCCGCCGACAATCCTGCCCCCGGCCAAATCAACATCCCCGATGACCCAATAAGTAACGCCATCCGCCAGCGCAATGACGCCGCCGATAGCCTCTGGAAAGTCGTATTTGTCACAAACAAATATCAACCCGTCACATGAAAGCCCCCGAAGCGCGGCGTTCACACGGTCAACAATCCCGGCAACGCCACGAACCGGTGCATCCAGCGCGGCGGCAACGTCACCATGCATCGACGCAATCTCTGTTGGCGTCGTGACCCCGACCACGCGAAACAACTGCTCAAAAGCCCTGATCATTTCAGGGTCATTGCCAACGGCTCTGGCAATCTGCTGCCGGTTTGGCGTTAGGGGTGTCACCATGCCAGCGGCTCCATTCTCGCCTCAAGCCGCGATACAGCAATGGGTGACGCGCTGTCACCCTGAAAGCGCTGAATACGGAAATTTCCCATATGGCCTTGGGCAAGCCATCGCGCCCTCTGGCCACGCGCACCCGCCCCGCCAATGCTGATGGTCTTGGGCTGCGACCACGCCACCCCATCGACGCTATAACTCGTTGACACTTTCGGCACCACGCCAGCAGAAGCCACTCCGAACAGCCCGACTAGTTCCAATTCGTGAAACAGCGCCCCCCGGTTTTCATTGTAAATGACCGGCGTTGCAAATTCCCAACGAACCGCCGCGCCGTAATGCGTCCCGACAGACCGATCAAGCCTGCCCAACTGCATTGCAACAGGGTCGCCAACCGTCCATGCACCATTTGCCCAGACGTGATGCTTGCCCCGGTATCGCTCGAAGCTTATCGCTGAAGAAGTCAGGGTGTACCATACAGGGGCGGACATTGCCACGGATGCCGCCGCATCATAACAAAGGCACCGATCGGGCAGGTGGATCATCAGCGTTTCATGTCCGCGATGCGTCTTTACCTCAGTAAATACGCCCTCGAGCTGCTGATCCGTGTAGGTTGCTAAAACCTCGTCAATCTCAGCCGTTGCCAGTTTTTGCGATGTGCCATTGGTGCAAAGCCAAACGCTAGGCACCTCATTACGACCGCCCCCGACAACCGCTATTGCGTCCGAAATAACGCAAGCCCCATGCGTCCCGACCGCGCCCTTGTGAACCTGAGCGCCCTCCACACGCTGAAACGGGAACCCCTCGCCACCAACGTTGTTAAAGGTCTCGATGGTGTACCGGTTAACGGCAGCAATCTCATTGCGAACCTTCAAAACAGCGACTACAGGATCAGGGTCAACCTCCGAAGACCCGTATTTCAGAGGGTTTACCGAAAACGGGTCATTCAACTCGGTGACGACCAGAAACTCACCGTCTGTCGTCAGGAAATACCCGTCTATCCAAACCACATCCAAGACCGTTCCAATGTCGCTATCTGTCACCTGCGCCAGCGTTGATCCATCGTACAAAAACAGATTGCCCCCTGACGCTACCGCCAGATAGTCGAACCCGTAAACGAGCGTCACGTCTCCGCCGTTGCCCACGTCTCCGATCTCGGTATAAAGTCCGCTTTCGTCTACAGAAATCAGCTTTGACCCGCACACCCGGTACAGTGCGCCATTCCACAACACCCCGCCACGCGACAGGCCTGGGGCGCTACCGGTTCGGGCTATGCCGTCCGCAAGCCGCAAGTTGCCTTCGCTGATGCCGGTACTCTTTGGCGTCGGCTCCATATTGACGGGGTACGATGTGCGCCATGCGCCATCTGGGCCTGCATAGATGCCGCTGACGATAGGTATCTGCATTCACGCCACCCGATACCACACCTGCCCCGAACCGTCGTAGCGCAGCGTAAAATGCCCGCCCGCCGTCAAAGCTGTTGGAGCGCCGACAGTGCTGCCCGTGATGGTCAGCGCCGTTACAATCTGCGTGCATGAAACGCTTACCTCGTCCCCGTGGCTGGCGCTTGGCAGCACAATCGTTCCCGACGCATAAGTTGCAAGCGGACTAATGATAAGCCACCCGACAGCCGCCGTGATGCTGAAACCCGTGGCCGTTGGGGTTGAGTATTGCGTTGTCAATGCAGGTGCTGCAATCGCCGCCGCAAGGTCGCCAACAGAACAACTGCGCTCCGATCCGTTCGATGTATCCCAAACGCGCAACCGGTCAGCCGAAGCAACCGCGTCGATCTCGTTCAGGTCAATAATCTGTGCCAACGTCATAGCCCCCAATGTTGATAATCCTGTCCGTCGGGTAATTGCCGGCCCCGGCAGTGGTGTAGAAGTCATCCATCATCCGCCCTACAACCCTCACCTGACCCCTGAGAATGGCGTTAAGCCCGCTCTTGGCCGCAGTCATGGTAGCAGGCATGACCTGTCGCCCAAGTCCCGGCGCAATGCGCAAGGCAAGGTTGGCATATACCGCCCCGATGTATTTGTCAGGAATATTGCTGTCCTGATCCAGCGAAGAAAGGTCCGGCCTCGACGCCATCGGATAGCGCAGAAATATATCGTTCCCGTCCCATTCCGCGACCATTGCATCCAGAACGCGCAACGCGCCCTGCAACTGCTCCGGCTGCATGTCAAAAGTGTAATCCGCAAAGCCGATCTCTGAATAGGCCTGCTGAATTATTTGCCGCTTCGTCCAACTCATTCCGCCAACCCCTCTGCAAAGTAATGGGGGCGAGTTTCCCCGCCCCGATTTTGGTTACTGGTTCGCAACGACAATGCCGATCTTTTCGGGATCGACAGCTTCCGCCGCAAAGTAGGTATGGAATCGGAATTGCGTTTTTCCGGTCAGGTGGTTGAAGAAATACGACATAGTGAGCGGCGCACCGTTCGCCGTGGTCGCAGTCATCACCTTTGCACCCTGATCGGTCGGGAAGTGCAGGCGCGAGTATTTCAACTGGATAGCGTCACCAGTGAAAAACAGGTTTGCCGGTTTCGTCGCGTTGTTGACGAACGTAACCGCCGCAGAGTTCGCAGCCGCAATCGTGACGTTTTGGTACGGGCCAGAGGCAACGATTGCCGGTGACACGGTAAGCGAGGTGCCGCCACTTGCAGAAGCCAGGACACGGAAGGTCTGAAGCTCGCCGGTGTCTTCCTTCGTAATCATGTGAACCGAATTCACGTTGGCGATCGTGAACACGTCACCGGCCTTGATGTTGGCGACGTTGGCACCCTGAACCGTCAGCGTCATCTGGCGGTTGTCAACGGGGACGCCGTTTGCATCCTTGGCAACAACCGTATGCGACTGCGCCCCGTTGATCGTGGTGCCGGTCACGGTCCCCTTGATCGTCAGGTTCTTCAGGTTGTCGGTGCGGTGCGTTTGGAAGTTCGCAATGCCCGGAACAATCGAACGCTCGTAAGCGCCCTTCGACCAATCCCCGATATAGGCCTTGCCGCCAAGATCAGCCGAAACCGCCTGATAATCGGTTGCGTTCAGAAGAAGCCGCCCTTGGCTGTTGCTGATGCCGCGTTGGATCATGGAAGTTTCAGCCGACTGGCCAAGGTTCCATGTGAAAGAGCCGGTAGCAAGCTTGACGATGGTCGCCCGGTCAACGGCCCGGTTGTAAAGCGTGGTATCAATGGTTGCCGCCAGACGTTGCGCAGCGGCCTCGCCTTGCTTGCGCATGACCTGCTCGTCGCGCATTTCCTTGGCGTCCATCGAATACTTGACGTTCTGCGGGTCTTGGAACACCAGCGGCACGGCACGGCTGATAACGTCCATGTCGGTTTCGCCGGAAATATCCAGCCCCGATACCGTGGATGCGTGGTAATTCTGGCGAACGTACATCACATCGCCGCCGCGCTGGGCGTCGGTAGGGTCAAGCGTCTCCTTGTCGACCATTTTTGACAGGACGGTCATAGCGTCGAATTTCTCGACGAACTCCTCCCACATAATGTCGATAGTCTTCAGTGCAGAGTTAGCCATTTAAGGTTATCCTTTTGCTTTTCGCTTTGCGGCGAAATATTCGGTATAATCACCGCTGGCCTCGGCCTTTTCGCGGAGCTTATCCAGTTGTTTTGATGTACCGGCAACAGCGCCGCCAGATACTGACAGGCGCTTTTCCGGCGCGGGGGGTTTTTTGGTGTTTGACACGTTCAGCTTTCCTTCAAGCCTGACAATTTCCGCAATGAACCGTACAGGGTTTTTGATCCCGGCAAGCCGCGCCGCAAGGTTTGGCTTTGTCCCGAGCGCATAGACGACAAGCTCCGGTCGCTCCGCCGCATCAATCAACATGCCGCGCTGCTGGACGGAAAGAACCTCATCCACAGTCGCCTCTGCATCATCGAAATCAGCCGCGCCGAGGGTTGCCTTGCGGGTGTTATACCCGGTCTGGCGCTCCTCAAATTCGCGCTGCGTTGCTTCCCGCTCGTCCTGCTCTGCCTTCTTCGCAGCGTCGTGGGCTTTCTTCTGGTCTAACCAGACCTCCATGCCCTCTGCGAATTTGGCTTCGTCAAAGTCGAAATCCTCGGCCTTCGGACGCGGGGGAAGTTCTGCGGTTTTCTTCGCCGCGCTTGCCTCTGTCTTTTCACGCTCAAGGGTTTTCGCCCGCTTTTCAGCCTCACGCAATTTCTGGCGCAGCGTACGGATTACCGGGGTTTCAGGCTCCTTTTCCTGCTCCGGTTCGCCGTCGTCGTCTTCGCCTTCAATCGTAAGCGTAAAGCCGGTTCCTTCGTCTTCGTCTTCATCGTGACCCTCAACATCGCCAGCCGGAATTTGCTCAGCAAGTTCTGTTTCGTCGTCTTCGATCATATCAGCCATTGTCAACACCTTCACTCATGCCTTGCTGCGGTGGCATGGGAACCGCCTCTCTCAGCTTCATGGCGGCGTTCAAAGCCGCGTCCCGCTGGTTAATATTGATCCCCGCAAGCGTCTCGGCAGTCCTGGCTTGCGTGTATTCTGTATCCGCAACCGCCTTGGCCGTATCGGCTTGGGCCTTGATCGCGTTAGCCTTGGACTTCTCAGCCTCGGCCATAAGGTAAAGCTCTTGCGCCCCAGGCTCTGGCGTCTGCACTTGCGCGGCTTCCTCTTTGTCGTTGTCTGTCGGCTCCTCAACGCCCATCTGAACAAGCGCCTTGCGGAAGTATTCGCGCAGACCGCCGATCCCCTCACCCTCGAGATTGCGCCCGATGGTTGCGAGGATGACTTTCTGATCTGACGGGTCAGCGACAAGCGGCAACATGCTGCCAAGCGTCCGCACAGTCGCAGACCGCGCCGAAGATGAAGTTGCACCAACGTCAACTGCCACTTCAAACCGGGCTTCCGCCATGTCGTTCTTTGCGACCATGCCTAGCTTACTGTCGACTGCCTGAGTGTTGATCCGATCCCATTCCACCTGGTCCTGATCGTCTACGACCTTAACGCGGCGGTTCTTTTCGACGTACACATCCCGCGCCATTGCCAGCCAAATTGCGCCGCAGCGCTTCATGGATTTTGCAAAGTTCGACATGTACAGGTAGACCTGCCGATCAAGCCGGGTCTGCACCAGTTCAATCGCCTTACCGGACACGTTGGCGCTATACTCGTCGCCCTGATCCTGATTGCCCAGAATGTCCGCCGTGTATTGGTCTGATACCTGCAACAGCGCCGCCAGTGCCTGCGGAACCTGGGGGGCCGTTTTCATGCCAACCGGCCCGGCCGCGACAGGGTTGCCGCTTGCATCAGTCACCGGGTTAATCAACAGATAGGCGTAGTTCTGTACGCTGTCATCCTGCCAATAAAGTTCGTTGCCCGCCATTTGCTCGGGCAGGAAAATCGGCTTGTCAACTCCGCCACTGGCGCTAATCGACGCCAGCATAGAAAGCTGCATGTTTTTAAGCCGCTGCATGTCCTTGGCTTTGCGGACCATACCCATCCAATGCTCTGCGCCCTCGATAAACGCGCGTTCGCCGTAGAACGGAACAATCGGGATCTCCGTCCCCGCGATAATGCCGCAATCCTCGAGAACCCGCGACCCGGACATGATATATTTGTGAACCTGCCGGACCTTCACCGTCTTTTCGCCAGACAGCACAAAGCCACGGGCCGCAAGTTCCGCCTCGTCGTCTTCGGTCAGGTCTGCTTCAACGCGCTTTTCCGTTTCGCCCGTGATGCCTGTGTATTTCAGGATTGTGCGCTTGGCTTCCTCGATTGCGAAATATTCCGCGATGAAAACCGCATCAGGTCGCGACCACAGAAAGCCGCCAGTCCAGTTTTTAGTAACATCGGCAGGCCAGCTTGACGGGTCTTCGCCGTATTCCAATTCATAGGCTTCCGGCGTCATGCTCGTCAGGATAAACCCAAAGCCCGCATCCGACTTGTCGTAACGCTTGGCGTTTGGATCAAAAAACACCCTCTGGTCAGCCTCATAAATCGGCTCAAACGTTATCCGCTGCCTGTCGTCGTCGTCGTCGCACTCATCGACGTATTCAGTCGACATCCGCCATGCCGCGAAGCCGCCCCCAATGCCCTCGATAAAGGCATTGTCAAAAGCCTCTTCAGCTTGGCTATCTTGCGCGTCAGCCCGGAACAGCCCGTCGCACAGATCGGCAAGGTCGTCGTGTTCGTCCCCGTCCTTGCTGATGAAATCAACAGTAATTCGGTTTTCCCGGTATTCTGTTTCGGCCCGCTTAACCTGCTTGTGAACCCCGTCCGCCTCAAGCTTGATCCGGTTTTTAAACTGCTCCCCGATTGCGCCATCCCATTGCGCCCCGGCGACGGTGTGGAACTTTCTGTCGATCATCGACACGTCACGCTGATCTTCTGTTGCCGAAAACGACAGCCCGAACGAGCGCAGCGCCTGCGAATGAACGTCTTTCAGCCGGTCTGTTTTGTTCTGACGCGCCATACCCTGCCCCGTTACACCTGACGCCATGCGACGTTGCCGCCCGTGACGCGGTAAGCCTCGTTCAGCGCCACGCCATCAGCGGCGGCGGCAGCGTCGTTCGCATATGGGCCGGGGAACGCAATTCGGACCTTGCCCGTCCCCTTGCCCGTGATCTTGATCCCTGCGTTTGTATCCCCCCCAAACGGCGCAATTATAACCGCCTCGCCGGTCAGGGCTGGCGTCAGCGAAACCCCGTTTACCGCCGCCGACATATAGTCGACCTTGAACAGGTTAAACTCAGGCGTAACGCCCTCACCGATGATGAACGCGGCGTCATTGAACGTCATTCGCCAGCGCGTATCGTTGCTTGATACTTGAGAGTAAAGCCGCACCGCCTCGGCCTGCGATCCGGCAATTGAGCAAGTGCCGGTGCCAGTGCCAACACCTGTTGCTGTGAAGGCAACACCCACGGTATTGCTTGCCGCGCCTATGGCGGTCCAATCTGTCGTCCCAACCGTCTGGATAATGTAATAAACGCCCGACGAGGTGGCAGTAGCGGCGACGACCTGCGCCGACAGCGAATACCAACTGATCCCCTGATCGTATTGCATAGCAATGGCGCGTGCGTACCCCGTGGCGACGGGTGCTGACTTATCGTCTGCCATGCCGCGCCGCATGATGCTGTTGCGGAAGTTGATCCCGGTATGCGCTACCGCGCCATTGTCGCCCATTTCAATGAAAGCGTCGATTGCATAGGATCGGCCAAAGATCGAAGCATCGGAACCCGCGCCCATAGCGAGGTTAATGACCTGACCACGGCGAACGATGTTATATGGCGTTGCGCCACCGCGCGGCGATGGACCGGCAAGGTTTGCCGCCTCAGCCTCAATAGTTGACGTGCTATCGGCATTAACGTGGCCTTTGACCGCATCGACATACAGCCCCCAGCCCTTATTTCCGCCGCTATAGTCATTCATTACCGCGAAGATTCCGCCGATGCCAGACGACAACCCAGACGACCGAGCCACACCAGACATTGCAGCGCCGCCGGTTGTTACCCACGCGCATCGAGAGAAGTCTTCGAAGTAATCCCACTCGTCGATTGTAGTGCTTGGCAGGGCGTCAACAGAAAAACCTTGGAGCCATGATCCGCCGGTGACACTCCCGTCCGATTGCCCGCCGTGCGATGCAGCGTTGCCGCCGAACTGCCTGCCGTAATTGCGCTGAACCTGCGGGGGTGTTGCCCCGTTGGTAAAGAAACTGTCGGACGACGTGCCCGGATAAACCAGAGCGTAATTGACCCAAGACATGCGCGGCCCCTTGCAAACTTTGCAAAGTTATACCACGGCTTTGCAAAGTTTGCAACTATCTGCCAGACATGGGCGTATTCATGGGGCGAGGCGGTTGAGGTGGCGCGAGAACCTTCTTAACCATCGCCGGAAACAGGTCAGTAAACGCCCATACAAGCGCATCAACCCTGTCGGGCGAGAACCCAAGGCTTGCCCGATCCATGTCGATTGTGAACAGGCACATCTGATCCTCCAGATCGGGCAATTCCTTCGCGTGGCGTATTTTTCCTTGCTCGTACAGCGCGGCTACAGGCTCGGCCCTCACATGCTTGGCGCGGGTTGCCGTTACCTTGTGTACGGGGATAACGCGGCCCTTTGACGCCGCCTTAATCATGCTTTCAACCATGTCGCCGCCTTGGTTCACCTCACACACGATGCAATCCGCGTCGTAGGTGTCGTAAAGCGAAACGGCCCTCCGCGCCCATTCCTCCGGCCTGTATTTGCCGCTTTCGTCTTCCAGTACATAGCCCCGCTTTGCCGCGTCGATGCCCGCGACCACTATGCCAGTTTCATCGCTGCCGGGGTTATTGGTAGTTGCCGGGTCAATTGATACCACAATGCGCCCCAGCTCAGGCGGGGCTTCATGCGTTATGACGCCACGGTTCCAAAGCGCGTTATCGTCATCTGCGTTGTACGCGCCTTCGAAGAACCGGCGGCGCTGGCGCTCTGGCATGTTCTGCAAACTGCGGATGTATTCCGGCGACAGGTTTTCCGCGTTATCCTGCGGGTTAACCACGGCATATACATAATCAAGCGCGTGGTCTGGTATCGGCCTGCGGTCTGACGGGTCTTTGCCCAGAACGAATATCTGATACGTCCAGTGCGCCGATGCCGTAGGGTTGAGATCGACATAAAGCTTTTGCGCCATCACGCGGCCATTCACGTCGCGCACAACCTGTGCAAGGCGGGATTTTACCAGTTCAAACGCCTCTAGCGTGATCTGGGATGCCTCGTTCAAGTAGATCGTGACGTATTCCTTGCCCAGTGCCTTATCAAGCCGCGCCTTGTCTTTCAGGCCGCAGAGCCAAATCTGTGACCCGTTCGGAAGTTCGAAATATCCATCCTGGTCGCGCCATTTCAGCACGAGATCGGGGAACGCCAACTCAATGACCTTCGGTATGGTTTCGTTGCCTATTGACTGTTTGGCGTCAACGCCGTCGTTGCGGAATATGGCGTGACGCGACCCAGGAGCCTTTAGCGCCCTGACGATGATTGCATAGCAGGCCAGGAATGTTTTGCCGGATCGACTTCCTCCGTACACAAGGAAATATCGCCGGGCAGTTGCGAAAATCGCCCGGACTTCCTTTTGCTTTGGCGTTAGATCAAAGGTCTGCGTCATCGCCGGATATGGTCACGTTGAAGCTTTTAACTTCTTGCTTGTCGACAAGGAAGCCATGCAGTTTTGCCTTACCCATGATTGCAGAAGTCATTGCCGCCGCTTGTCCAACGGTTTTTGCAAACTCTCTGGCCTCTTCAAGCTCTTTTGTAAGGCTTTCTATGGTTACCATAAGCCTTTCCGCCGTAGCCGCCCGAAGTTCCTCCACCCTTGCCGATACATGGCCGTGAGACATGACCTCTGACGACTTGCGCCAGACTGTTTCGGGCTTTGTGTTTTCGCCTACATCGTATGCAATTCGGTATGCCTCCGACTGGTTGCCTGTTGCTACTACGGCTTGCGCGAATGCCTCTTGCTTGTGTGTCAGTTTTTTACCCATGATTTTCCCATTCTATCACTTCGCTATTGTTTCAACAAAGGCTTTCTATTTTGTCCGTGGTCACTCGGCTCAATTGGCGAACTTCCAAGCCCACGGTGGCAGTGATTGCGATGAAAGGTAGTTTTGCCGTCGCGCCTCTTTCTGCCTTAGCGCCAGTTTATAGACTTGGTCGGTCTAGATGTTATGGGGTGTGTTCGTTTGCGGTCATGTGCGTTTACCTCGCGGGGTTAAATCAAATCCGAGGCGCGGGCGGGCATAGCCAACCCTTAGCGGCTCACCATCAGGCCCAAGGATTGCGCTAATGCGCTCGTGCCTTGGCGCGTCGACCGTCACATCAGCGCAGAATCCATCTTGCTCCAATGCGAACAGGCTCCAATCCCAATTGCTCGTAATCATGGCTTGGCCTCCAGTGCGATGCGGGCAGGGTTTGCGGCAAAGTCCCGTTGGCGATAACGCTCGTGTAGTGGATGGTCTCCGGGATACTCTTGTCGGATATATTGGTCTATTTCCGCCTCGCATTTGCGAAGCCCATCCCTCAACCGCGCAACCTCGGCTTGCAGGGCGTCACGTTCGGCCTCGGCCTTCAACTGCGCTTCATGTGCATCTGCGGCTTGCCCAAGGCTTGCTAGTTCCTGCAATGCGCTGGCACGTGCTTTGGCCTCGGCACGAGCAGCGGCGGCAAGGGAACTCTCGCGCCACTTGACCGCCTCGTCACGTTCAGCCATCAACGCTATCGCCAAATCCCGCACGGCTGGCGTGGTGTGCCGGTTTGTGGTGGAGAGTGTCAGCGCAAATTCTACCGCATCGCGGTTTGTGTTGATGGTCATGGCTTGGCCTCCGAAACTGTTACTGCGGTCATGACCGTCGCCGCGCCAAAAATGGAACCGGCTATGAACGTCAAAAATGGGGGCCAGCCTAAAATGTGCGCACATATCACACTCGATAAGAAAATAGCCCATTGGTAAACGCAGTGTTTCATTGCTTGGCCTCCGTGAATGGGGCAAGGGCGGCGGTGGCTTGATCTTCGGCCAGTTCGATCGCTTCCCAAGGGTATGCTTTGCCGCTATCCATGCAGACGCTGTTAGAAAAACCTGTTTCGCCGCAAACAGCGTGACGCAACTTTTCCAGCGCCTCTACCAGCGCCCGCACCTCGGGCAGTTCCATCGCGGCGGATAGCGTGGGGGTGGCGCGGGTGTTCCATCGCGCAGGCGGGCATCTTGAAACAGTCCACCCCTGACATGTATGATCTTTGCAGTACGCGTATAACCATTGGTCGCATACGACAGATGGTCGTGCTATCGCATCGCCTCCACAAAACGGGCATTGTTTCAAATCACTCATGCCACTCTCCCCTTGCGCTGTTCCCGCTGATTTTCACGATATACCAGCACGCTGGTTAGCATGGCCTTTGCCGCCTTATGGTCGCGGTTGTTGATATGCTCGATTGCGACTTGCATGGCATATCGTTGCCCTTCCAAGTCCACATCCATCACCTTTATTTTTGCGGCCAGCCCGTCACAGCGCACGTTTAGCGCCGCGTTGGCGTTTTTCTGGCTTTGGACCTTGCGTTGCAGTTGGGCAATTTGCTCTTGCGGGGTCATTCTGCAACCCCTTCGCATTCCGCAACTTCACGCAGATCTGGGCGGCGGCGGCGCGGCGGTTCGATTTGTGCCTCGTAAATCCGCTGTTCGTTGTCGATTGCGTCAATTGCGTCCCTGATTTGCCCGCTTTGCAAAAGGTCGCGGATCTCCGTCAGCGTGTCATTCATTGCGGCGTTTAGCCTGCGAACGTCCTTGTTTTCTTCGCGCAGATGGTGGTTGGTGCGCATGGCAATATTCATTTCCTTTCGATAATTTTCCATCGCCGATTGATGTTCTGCCAGTGTGATTGTTTGCTGTTCGGGCATATCAATCACTCCGGCAGGTGCAACAGCGTTGCGAATACCATGGCCACGGGGATTGATGCCACGCCAAACAGCGCAAGAAACACGCCCAAATCAGCGCCGCTTGTGGCCCACATCCAGAACTTTCCCCATATGGTTGCGCTGATAATGATTGCGGTAAATGCTGCGAATAGTCCGATTGCAAAATCTCGTTTCATTGCTGTGTCCTTTGGGTTGAGGGGTGGGGTGCCGATGCGATGGCACCCCGGGAATCTATCTTGTCCTAATTCAAACCTATATCAACAAGCCTTTCTACCCCGAACCGGACGGGGCCACCGATTGCAGCAAGACGCTGCGAATTTATTTAGACGCCCCATCCAGCCTACGCTTGCGGGCGGCGTTTTTGTGCCATGTGGTTATCGCCTCTTGCGGCGTTCTCGGACCGTCACCACCGCCAAGCTGCCACGAATAGGCATGAGGCTTGCACAGCTTGTATGCGCCTGGCATTACGGGGCAACCGTACCGCGCGGCAATCTCGGCTGATACGCGCTCGGCATCATCCTGCATTTGGCAGGCTCCAGAATTTGATATATTTGCTTTTGTTGATGTCCAGCTTGCGAGACTTTACGCGGCCTAGGCGCTCTTGCTGTGCTAGGTGTTACGCAGCATGGCGTTCCGTATCAAATCGGATATTTTTTGGCATGGACACAAAAACCCGTTCGGTTGTCATTTCATCATCTTTCAGCAAGTCACGGATGAATGCAAGTCTGGCCGCGTCTTTTTGGCGTTGTTCTTCTGCGCTTGAGATTGTGGCGAATGGGCGCATACGGTCCGTCATGCTTTCCCGCACCATATCCTGAAAAACCGCCCATGTTCTCGGATTTATGCCAGCGCCGGAAATTGCAAACGCTTTTTCAACAAACGGCTTTAGCGCCAATCTTGAACTCATGGCGACACCATATCGAAAACATCAACCATGCATTCCGGCATTGATACGCCGTAGGGTGCCGGCTTGGCTGGTTTGCACTTGCGCATTTTGCGGCGAATGACCTTGGCGTTGGGCTTGGTTTCATCGCCGTCAGATTGCGGCACGTCAAACGGCATTGGCGGTAGCGTGATAGCTTTCTGCGAATACGGGGAAACCGATGTCATTGCAGTTGATCGCGGGGTGTATTTCATTTTGCACCACCGATCATAGTTCGCAGTTGCGCATCTTGTGCAGCCCGTGCGGCAGCCCATGCGGCAGCCCGTGCGGCATCCCGTGCGGCATCCCGTGCGGCATCCCCTGCGGCAGCCCGTGCGGCAGCCCGTGCGGCAGCCCATGCGGCAGCCCGTGCGGCAGCCCGTGCGGCAGCCCGTGCGGCAGCCCATGCGGCAGCCCGTGCGGCAGCCCGTGCGGCAGCCCATGCGGCAGCCCCTGCGGCAGCCCCTGCGGCATCCCATGCGGCAGCCCGATGGTCTTCTGTAGCGTTGTCATTTCTCAGCATTTCGATTTGATCGCGGACTCGGGTATCGCTTGGCCGTTCTGTCTCGAAGATGTGCAAAACCTGATCGGCGCACCACGCTTGGAAGTGGCGAGAAACCCGTTCCATTGACGCAACGCACAAGCACCACAGAGCATCGTCAAGGCCGTTGATTTCAAGGATGGTTAGCAATTCAAGCGGTTCATCGTCGGCTTTGGTTTTGCCAAGACCTGCCAGCAGCTTTTCCCAGCCTTCGCGGCAGGGGGCTTCTGCGCGGATTTCGTTTAGTGTGGTTGTGGTGTGATACTTCATTTTGTAAAACTCCCTAATGGCTCCCCAGATTTGCGCGCGGCAGCGGCGGGGAGGACGCCGCGTTTCAGTTGGCCAACCTAGCCGCGCTTGTTTATGTTTGCATACTTGCGGCGCGACTGTCAACACATTTTCACGGCGATATTTCGCATTTTATGCGCGGACCTTATTCGGGTTCATTAGCGGATTATTTGCCCTAGCCTCTCGCAGCGCAATCATCTTCGGGTCATCTGGCGAAAGTCCTACCGACCAATGCGGCGGAGCGGCGGCTGGATCTGATACCGCGTCAACCTCGGTCCATGTGTTAGCCATTGGCCGCTTGCGAATGTCGTTAAACCGCTTGGCCGTGAACCCGTTAGTTTGCATTATGCGCTCTGCCATTTCTGCCCGCTTATCGTCATCATGCGTCATCTTTCATTCCTCATGCTTGGAAAGCTGCTTGATATAATGCTTTCGGCAAATTTTCGCCTTTGTTCCATGTTTTCAGGTGAAACAGCGTCACGATGCTGGGGAGGTGGCGCTGGCCTTACACCACGATCAAACCTAGCAATGGCCCATTCCGCAACCTTTACCGCGCCCATTTCAAACTTGATGCGGGCAACTATATCGCCCTCTAACGGCTTCTTGCGCCGGTTGTCGTTCATATCGCTTTTCCACCATCGGCAGGCTTTGACAATTGCCCACTCTGGAAACTCGCCCAGCGCATCAGCCCAATCCTCGGCATCTATCATGCGAACGCCGCCAGGCACATCGCCGGTATAGTACGGGGTCAGCAATGCAGCTACACGCGCAAGCAATTTGGTTGTGTCGGCGGGCCTTGATATGGCCGCAACATTAGCCGCCAGATCATCACGCTCGGCCTGATCTTTGAGCGGCAACTTGAGCAAACGCGGCCACCATGTCGTGATGCGGTCCACGTCCTGCACGGCTAGCGCCTGATTGACTTGCGCCACCTGAATTTCTCGGGTCATTCTGCTTCCCCTTTGCGTTGAAATACCAATCAGGCTGTATCGTAGCCCATCCGCGTTCTTCCGCCATTCCTAAAGCGTCCGTAGGGTCTCCGCCCGCGTCGATTATCTGCCAAAGATTCGCCGCTAGCCTATTTGCGGCTGTTTCGGTTAGTGCTTTTGATTTGTGCTTTTTGCGGTATGCAATGAAGCTATCAACTGCCTTTGGATGGATACCATCAATTCCACAAAGAATAGACGCAACGCTATCGCGCGGCCTATTACTTATATTTGACGGTTCCTTGATGGTTAATGATGGTTCGGGGGCAGGAGGTGCGGGGTTTATTGCATCCATATGCGGGGTTTCTGCATCCATATGCGGGGGGCAGGAGGTGCGGGGGGCAGGAGGTGCGGGGTTTTTCACCGTGTAAACATTGCAGTTTCTGCGCCCAAGACCTACCGAAACAGACAGCCACCCACTAGCCTCAAGGCGTCGTATGACGCCCTGAACGCCCCTCTCACTCATGCAAGTTTTCCGACATATTCCCGCAATGCTAGGCCAGCACTCACCGTCATCATTCGCATAGTCTGCGATAGCCAAAAGGACAAACCTATCGGCCTGCTTTTCTGGGCCTATATCCCACACCATAGACATTATTTTGATGCTCATTACAGCCCTCTATTCGGGCAAGGCTTGCATATCGGCACCACCCGCGCTATGCTTTCCTTGCGTTTTGTCATCTATCACTATAGGCTCACCAAGCCAAACAAACAAGCCTCGCCCTAATCCGGCGGGGCTTGTCTTTTACGGCTTTGCGCTGCGCCATATAGCACCGTGCTGTGATCCATCCGCAGAAACCGCGCGACATCTGTTGACGTATGGCCAGCATCTAGCGCCATGCGCATGGCATCTTGGCGCGGCCATGAAATGCGCCTATCACGGCTTTTTGAAATCATCTCATATCGTGATAGGCCAGCCGCCGCGCAGGCTTCTGTCATTATTGCCGCAAGGCTTCGGGTGGGCCGCCGCCTTGGTTTTGGCGTCAGCATATCCCTCAATATGGCGTTTTCCGCCTCTAGCGTGGCGATGTATGCCATCAGATCGCTGGTCATGACACTGTGCCGCGAAACGGGATAACCGCCACCGGCTTCATAACGTCAATGATGATTGACCCCACCCCGCCCTTGGGGCCGCGTTTTAGGCGCATTTCAGGCCATCGCCCATCATCCACGCCTAGCGCATCGGACAGAGCGTCTAGCCCCTGCTTTGCGCGGCCTAACGTGTTGTCCAGATCATAGCGGGATACCGCAGCAGGGGCGCAAAACGTGACCGAGACAATGGGCGCAAAATCAATGCGGGGGACATTTGCCGCGCGTATCATCCACGCGCATGTGGCCTTATATGACTTTGCGGCCTCTGACTTTTTGCGCCATTTTCCTTGACCGGATGCATTGGCGCTTGTCGCTTGCGGTGGCCATGGTAGCGTGACGCGGATCATGACGCACCACCATTAAAACAAGCTCCCTTGGCTAGGGCTTGGTGCTTTTCGAGATACCGCGCCGCTGCTTTTGGGTCGCGGTTGTTCAGCCGTTGCGCCCTTAACTCCAAGTTTGGCATCGCGGCGGGCGATTGCGCCACCCTCATGCGTTGCGCAGTACGGCAAGTACTTGTCGCGCATATCGGCGGGTAATTCCGACCTGCGACCTGGGGCGCGTAACCCCAAAGGCGTTTCCACGCCGCACTGAAAACATTTCGCCAATTCATTTTCCAGCCTTCACATATTCCAGCGCGGCAAATCGCAGGAAGGCAGACATTCCAAGGCCGGATTTTTTCGCGGCATCTGAAATGGTGTCATAGTGTTCTTTTGTCATAGCGCATGAAACGCGGATAGGCTTGCCAGCTTGAATTGCCATTGTGTATTTCGTCCCTTTTGTATGTTTATTGCCTGTTGACTGTGCTGCACTAGTATGCAATTGTCAACAGGCAAACAGCAATGGGAGACGACAATGACAATCGAAAAGGCAAGCGTAACCGAGGCGGAACTGCGTAAATTCATCGAACGGTTTGAGCAATTGGAAGCGGAAAAGAAAGACATTTCCGAACAGCAAAAGGAACTAATGGCCGAATTGAAGGGGCGGGGCTATGACGCCAAGCCGTTCAAAGAGATTCTGCGCCTTCGGAAGATGAACCCAGACGACCGCGCGGAATTTGAAGCCGTGGTTGATATGTACCGCCAAGCGGCGGGGGTGTGATATGACGGATGTGAAGCACAAGGGGCTTTACGCCGCCTTAGCCGCTGCGCAGGGTGAAATGGGTAGGGCACTGAAAGATGCGACAAACCCGCATTTCAAGATGAAATACGCCGACCTTGCCAGCGTCTGCGATGCATGTATGCCGTCATTGTCAAAGCACGGAATTGCCGTTTTGCAACCTGCATTTGATGATGACACGGGCCGATATGTTAAAACGATTTTCGTGCATGGCGACAGCGGGGAAAGCGCAGAATGTCGCGTCCCGCTGATCGTTGCCAAAAATGATATGCAGGGCTACGGCTCTGCTGTAACATACGCGCGGCGATATGGACTTATGGGCATGGCGGGGATTGCGCCGGAGGATGATGACGGGAACGCCGCTGCCAAAGCCGCCCCGATGATCGAGACACGCCAAGAGCCACGCCATCCCGCTCCGCTAAAAACTGAACACCATGCCTTGGTGAACCAAAACGATTTGGATAAGGCCTGCGAAGACATAGAGGCGACATATACCCTACAAGAATTGCAGGCGGTTTGGGTAAGCCTCAAGCCAGAAGTCGCAAAGCATAATGATGCATACATGGCGAAGGAAAAGCGCAAGGAGGAATTAAAGCGCAAGGCGGAATTGACGCAACCAAAACCCGCCGATCTTGGCGGCGATAATATCCCATATTGAGGGCAAAGCAATGAATAGATTGTCGATCATTAAATTACTAAACGACAACGCGAGCGCGTGGATGATGACGGGCAGCAGGTTTATTTGCACCCCGCCGCAAACAGATACAGATGAGGATTATATAGCGCTTATGGACGAAGGTGCTGAAATGTGTTTGTCGACGCATGGGTTTGCCATGAACACAGACCTTGAGCGGTATCAGGAAATGCCTGATTTCTTAGCCTTTCGACTTGGTGAATATAACGTGATCGTTACGCACGATGACGCCTTTTACAAGCTGTTCTGCATTGCTACGCTCGATGCAAAGAAAAAGAACCTATTGGACAAGCAGGATAGAATTGATCTGTTTCAGAAGGTTCTTTACGGGAACGACAAAACTCAAATTCAATTTTAAAGGGGCAAAGCAATGAATGAACGTGCCGTAATCGGTGGTAATAACCCACCCGACCCAATTGACCAAATCACCGCATCATATGACGCCATGCGCGGCGAGGCTGA
>Ga0208643_1000381_pt1 | contig 30075 bp, 26 predicted proteins | sample VirMetDEL_Nov_12_FD_184516 | JGI IMG/M metagenome (GOLD analysis project Ga0208643, IMG submission 184516) | Aqueous microbial communities from the Delaware River and Bay under freshwater to marine salinity gradient to study organic matter... | ecosystem: Environmental > Aquatic > Marine >...
TTAGACAACCTATAACAGGTTCAGGATTTGCGGTAGCAGTCCAATTTACAGAAAAACAAAATGAAACATCAGCACCTTATTCATTAAGAGGTTTCAGTTTAGAATTTGCAGCAGCAGGTAGGAGATAAGCAATGGCAGGTTATTCAGCAAGACAATCGACTTTTACGACAGGGGATACTATTACAGCAGCTCATAGTAACAATGAGTTTAATTCTATATTAGCAGCTTTCCATGTAAGTACAGGTCATAAACATGATGGTAGCACAGCAGGTGATGGTGGTCCAATATCCACATTATTTAGTAATGCTATTAGTATGGGTACAGGTGCAGATACCGATATAGCTCTTACATTTAATGCTAACTCAAATGATGGTGTTATAACATGGATGGAAGATGAAGATTATTTCCAGTTTTCTGATGATATATTAATTAACACTACAGAAAAATTACAATTTAGAGACACTGCAATATACATTAATTCTTCTGCTGATGGACAATTAGATTTAGTTGCTGATACAGAAATACAGATAGCTGCTACTACCATTGATATGAACGGTAATGTAGATGTTTCTGGCACTTTAGTTTTTGGTAGTTTAGGAGATGGTACTGTTACTATTACAGACATTGCAGACGAAGATAATATGTCTTCAAATTCTGCTACTAAACTTGCTACGCAACAATCAATTAAAGCTTATGTAGATGCTACTGTAACTGCAGAAGACTTAGACGTGACTTCTGATAGTGGTACTATAGCTATTGATTTAGATTCTGAAACACTTACTATTGCAGGCGGTACAGGTTTAGCCTCTAGTGCTACTTCTAATACTGTAACTTTAGCAATAGATAGTACTGTAACTACACTTACAGGCTCACAGACTTTAACAAACAAAACACTTACTAGTCCAGTTTTAAATACTGGAGTATCTGGTACTGCTATATTAGATGAAGATAATTTAGCTTCTGATTCTGCTACTAAGTTAGCAACACAACAATCTATTAAAGCATATGTAGATGGTCAGGTAGGTGGTGTAAGCACTACATGGACACTTGAAGATGATGATGGTACTGAAGTAGGCGTAGCTTCTGGTAAAGAAGTTAAATTTATTGGTTCTGGTATTACAACAAATTGGACAGATACAGATAACGGTACGGATGCTGATCCATATGATATGACATTTACTGTAGATGCTGCACAAACAGGTATTACATCTATATTAGCTACCGATCTTAAAATCGGTGAAGATAACGAAACTAAAATTGATTTTGAAGAAGCAAATGAAATACATTTTTATGCAGCTAACGCAGAACAAGTATATGTAGCTGATGGTATATTTGGTCCACAAACAGATAGTGATGTAGATTTAGGTGCTACAGGAGTTAGGTGGAAAGACGCTTTTGTTGATTCTCTTACTATTACAGATAATATAACTGTAGGGGGTGATCTTACTGTAAATGGTACTACAACAACAGTAAATTCAACAACAGTAACTATAGATGATCCTATCTTTACACTAGGTGGAGATTCCGCACCAGGCTCTGATGATAATAAAGATAGAGGTATTGAATTTAGATGGCATAATGGATCAGGAGCTAAAGTAGGTTTCTTTGGTTATGATGATTCTGCTAGTGTATTTACATTTATACCAGATGCCTCTAATTCTTCAGAAGTATTTAGTGGTACAGTAGGTAATGTAGCTTTTGGCAATATTGCAGGTACTTTAACTACTGCGGCACAAACAAATATAACATCTGTAGGTGCTCTAGATGGTGGTTCTATAACATCTAACTTTGGTGCTATAAATACAGGTTCTTCTAATATAACTACTACAGGTGCAATTTCTGGTGGAACTCTAGCAGGAACATTAAATGCAAACCAACTTTCTGGTACAGTTGCAAATGCTCGTTTAGATGCAGAATTACAAGCTCTTGCAGGACTTACATCTGCTGCAGATAAGGGCATACAATTTACAGGTAGTGGAACTGCAGGTGTTTATGATTTAACCGCAGCAGGTAAAGCCTTATTAGATGATGCAGACGCTTCAGCACAAAGAACAACATTAGGATTAGGAACTGCTGCAACGCAAGCTGTTGGAACATCTGCTAGTAATGTTGTACAATTAGACGGTTCTGCCAAGCTACCTGCCGTAGACGGTTCAGCATTAACTAATGTAGTAGCAGGCGGTATTATAAACAAGGTTGCAGATGGTGCTATAGCTATTAGAAAACCAGTTGTACTTACTGCTGCAGGTAAGGCAAAAGAAGTTGCGGAAACTACAACAGTAGCTACATCAGCAACAGTTAAACAAATAACAGACATGGATGGTTCGGACACAGCTACAGATTATGTTGCAACAGCATATGAAGCTAGTTCTGAAAGATTTGTAATGTTTTATAGAGACACTTCAAACAGTAATTATCCAACATTAGTAGCAGGTTCTTGGTCTGATGGAACTGTTACATGGGGAACACCTCATGTTGTTGAAGCGTCTGGGCTAGAAAACGAGCCTTCTTTAACAGCAGGTGATGGGTATGTATTTGCGTCTTATGATGATGGTGGAGTTTGTAAGCTTAGAGTTTTCAGTATATCAGGCACATCATTTACACAAACTGCTGCTCAAAATATATCAGATAATTGTTCTGGAAATAAAGTAGCTTATGTTCCAGCATCAGCATTTTCAAGTTCTCCTTACAGCCCAGTTTGCGGTGTGATTGCTCATATATATGCTTATGGTGGAACGCCTGTTACCTATATTCAAAGTCATACATTAAATATATCTGACGGAACAATAGAAGGTAGTACATCAGAAGAAAGTATTTTAAATACAAATGCTCATATGAATAGAGCAGATTTAATAGCTGATCCAGACAACGGAAAAGCTATTTATGCAACATATGATGGATCAGATGGCGATGTTGGTAAAGCGTGTGTCATAGGTTTTGGCGGTACAGCAAGTTCTCCTACAGACACAGTTGGAACTTTTGTAGATTATACAGAATCAAATCATGATGCAGACCATACTGCAATGTGTTATGATACACAAAATAACAAAGTATTTATTGCATATCATGATGATAATTCTGATAGCTCAGATCAAATGTGGAAAGGTGTTATAGGTACAGTTACAGCAGGAACTAATGCTATTTCTTTTACAGGTAGAGCAACTATCTGGGATGGAGCAGGAAATTTAAGTAATGGTGACATAGAATTTGATACAGTTAATAATAAAATTTTGTTCTTTTACAGAGATGTTGATAACAGCAGCGTATTGACACACAAAATAATAACACCTGGAGCTTCATCATTTAGTGTAGCAACTGGTGCAACAATGAGTAATGGTGATGTGTTCTTACATTCTGGTTCAGCATCCTTTGGTGCAAATAAAGGATTTTTAGTAGGTCTTAATGACAGAAGTGATAGCAATAAAGTAGCCTATTCAACTGCCTTCTTTGCATCTTCTACAACCACAACCCTAGACAACGGAAACTATCTAGGCATATCTGCTGAAGCAATATCTGATACTGCTACAGGTAAAATAAATGTTATTGGTGGTACAAGCACAGGACATTCTTCTCTTACTATTGGCAACCACTACTTTACAAATGGTGCAGGTGCTATTGGCTTAGTAGGCAATACAACAGGAGAACAATATCTTGGTAGGGCTATATCAGCAACAGAAATACAATTATTAGAAAACGAAGGTTATTTATATGGTACTGCCGATGGTGCAATAACCGCAGGTAAGCCAGTACAAGTAAAATCTGATGGTGATTTTCAAGCAATTTCAGAAACAACTACAAGTTATTCTTTTGCTCAAGGTTCATCTGCTCAAATATCACTAGGAACTAATGTTTGCGGTGACATAGCCTATAATACAAATACAGATAAAGTAAATGTTGTGCAAGTAAATTCAGCAGATGGTAAAATGACATCACATCATGGTACAGTAAATGGTGGAACTACAAATACAGTTACTTGGGGTTCTACTGATATAAGAACAAGTGTAGGTTCTGCTGATACATTAAAAATAGCATATGATCCTATATCATATAAAACATTCTGTGGTTTCTATAATGGTAGCCAAGCAGAAGGATTTATATTTACAAACAGTTCAGGAACTAGCACTACTGCAGGAACTAGCAGTAATTTTTTTAGTAGTGATCCTCAGGGAGTAGATGTAGTTAATGTAGGAGAAGATAAATGGGTAGTAGCGTATCTGCAAGGATCAGGTTATCCTGAAGTAAGAGTAGTATCAGCTTCAGGAACTAATGTAAGTTATGGCACTGCAGTTACTATATTTAGTGTTTCTTCAGCATCAGGTATTACAGGTTCTAAAGCAGGAATTGCTATAAGTTATGATACCGCAAGCTCACAGGTAGTAGTATTTGTTAGACATTCAGGTGGAGATATTTATGGCTACGTTGGTACTATTTCTGGTACAGATATTAGTTTTGGTAGTTCTACAGGACCTCTTAACAATGGAGGTAGTGCTCATCCTCATCCTGGAAGTGCCACGTATGTTCCTGCAAAAGATGTACATGTGCTTGCTATAGATAGGAGTAGTGATGGTGAAGTTCTTGCTGTAAAAACTAGTGGTTCAGGAACTGACGCTGTATTAGTCAATAACTCAGGAACTGCTCCAGGTCATGCAGGAAATGTAGTGTTTGATTCACAGCCTGTTCTTAAATATAATGTATTTACCGCTTATGAAAACACACCTGTTATAGTATATAGTGATGACAGCGTAGATATTAATAGTATACCTGTAAGTGTAGATGGCACAACACTTACAATGGGATCAGACAGGACTATAGAAACTACTACTGCTCACAGCACTGTAGCAGGAGTTTTTGATCCTGATACTAAACGAGCAGTTATAATATTTAAAGAAAATAGTAACAATGACATATATTATCAAGTTATTGCTGTAGAAGGAAGTGAGACAAATACAACTATGACAACAGACGGAGAAAACTATTTAGGCATTGCAACAAAAACAGTTGCTAATGACGCACAAGCTGAAGTAGCAACATTTGGTCAAATAGATGCTCAACAAAGTGGACTTACCGCAGGGCAAAAATATTTTGTACAGTCAGATGGTAGTTTGGCTACAAGTGCAGATGTTTCAGTACCAGGTTATTCAGGTACTGTAACAACAGTAGCAGGTAAAGCATTATCTGCAACAAAATTATTGATTAGCGAATAAGGAGTAAACAATGCAAACAATAGTAAGAAACGGAACTAATATTAGTCTTTTTTATCTAACCGATAGTAAGACTGTAAACATTGGTTCTGACTCAACAACAATAAGTGAAGGTGGTACGCCAGAACTTATTATATCAGATTGTACTACAAGTAATGCAACATTGCGTACAGACGTAGATGCACAAGCTACTTGGTGGGGTTGGAAATACAAACATGATGGTTCTTCATGGTCAGCTAATGCAGATTTTAAAGGTATGAATAACCTTACATCTGATATTAATGACTCTGTAACGACTATTCCTGTCGGTAACTCAAACCCATTTACAACATCTGGTACTGTGCAAATAGGTGATGAGAAAATTACATACACTGGAGTTGATGGAACAAATCTTACAGGTTGCACTAGAGGAACTGCATCAACTGATGCTGCAAGTTATACCTCTGGCGATACTGTAACACAAATATAATAAGGAGTAATCATGCCTACTAAACCAACAACAAGTGTAGTAAACCAAAAGATAGATGACCATGTAGATGCTTGTACGAGTAGGTATGAAGCCATTGATCGTAGGCTTTACAGAATAGAAGCAATACTTATAGGGGCTAGTGTCTCTGTAATAGGATTACTAATTAAAATAATTGTAGGCTAGAGGAAAGAGATATGCCAAAGAAACCGTTGACAAAAAAAGAAAAACAGATGAGAGCAGGAGCCTTAGTTAGGCAAAACATGTTTCTTGGTGGTATGACTCAATCTCAGATAGGAGATATGGTTAAGCAGTATCAAAATACTAATACATCTGCACCTCCACCTTCACCTCCACCTGCAAATACTGCACCTCTTACTCCACCTCCACCTAGTATACCTAGTAGTCTTGCAGGTTTAGGAAATGTAAATCTTTCAGGGTTAAGTGGTTCTTTTGTTCCAGATTTGTCAAGTTTAGGCATTACAGGTACTGGTGCTACAACTGGTGCTACAACTGGTGCTACAACTGGTGCTACAACTGGTGCTACAACTGGTGCTACAACTGGTGCTACAACTGGTGCTACAACTGGTGCTACAACTAATGCAGGTAATATTTTAAGTAACTACACAGGCACCATTAAACTTCCTGGTGGTGGCTTTCTTAACATGGACACTCTTAACGAACAAATAGCTGCTGCTACATCTGGAGCTACAGGTACTGATACTATAACTGGAGGAACATCAACTATAACTGGAGCTACAGGTACTGATACTGTAGATGGTTCAACTAGTACTGATACTGTAGATGGTTCAACTAGTACTGATACTATTGATGGTTCAACTAGTACTGATACTGTAGATGGTTCAACTGGTACTGATACTGTAGATGGTTCAACTGGAGGAGATACAGGTGACACTCCAGAAAAAACTATAGTAAGCATAGTATCTCATGGTGACGGTACTTCTACTATTACTTACAGTGACGGAACATCTGAAATAACTGGAACAAAAACAAAAACAGTTGTAAACACTATAGACAATGGCGATGGTACTTTTACTGTGTTTTATAGTGATGGAACATCTGAAATAACTGGAACAAAAAGAGAAACTGGAACTACCACTAATACTAATACTGGAACAGGTGGTCTTTTAGAACAAAGATATGGCGATGCTATTAACCAAATGGATAAATATTCAGGACTCACTCCAGGAGGCACTCAATTACCTACTGGAGGTACAGTTACACCTACTGCTGGTAAAGTTTTAGAAGGTGAGTTAGTACCTACTGAAGGTACACAACTTACAGGAACGCCTTCGGCTGCTACTACAACAGCTTCCGATGCAGATTTACAAGCTCAAGTTCCTACTGAAGCTAGTGCTAGTACAGTAGATTCTCTAGTAGCTTCTGAACAAAAAGTAAATGCACTAGCCCTTGCAGCACAAGCAACAGATGCTCTTAGTCAAGAGGCTGTAGGCGAAGAAAGTACCGTAAGTGCAAATGCTACTATAACTGATGAAAAGTTAAAAGCAATAAAACCAGACCCTGAAAGTATAGAAGTAATAAAATCAGAAGGAGCATTAGCCGAAGAAATAGATAAGGTAGATAGAAGAGGTACTCCTGTTGTAGGTATAGATACTGCAGGATTTAATGAAAAAATAAATGCTGCTGATAGACAAATGGAAGTAGGCGATACTATTCCTGAAATAAACCCTAGAGAAGCACAACAAGCAGAAAAAGAATTTCAGTACGAAAAAACTCAAGAAGCTACTATGGAGTTAGCACAGTTTAGCGATGATCCAGAGGTTAGTGCTTTTGCTACAGCTCAACAACAAGCTATATCTGAAGTACCTGTAGAGGCTACTGTTCAAGGACAATTAACAAACCTTATGGCACAGTTTGCTGATGGTAAAACACCTCCTTATGCTGCAGGAGCAATAAGAAATGCCGAAGCACAAATGGCTGCTAGAGGTTTATCTGCAAGCTCTATGGCAGGTGCTGCAATTATGCAAGCTGCAATGGAATCATCTATTCCAGTAGCTGCACAAGATGCACAAATCTTTAAAGAAATAAATTTAACAAACTTAAATAATAAACAACAAGTAGCTTTAGCTAATGCTGCAAACTCTATGAATATTGGTTTAGCTAATTTAAGTGCTAGTCAACAAACAAATTTACAAAATTCTACTAATGGTTTTAAATTACAATCTCAAAGTCTTTCTAATTTACAACAAGTAGCTGTAGCTAATGCACAGTTAAGGTCTTCCTTAAAAGAAAGAGAGTTAAGTTTTGATCAACAAAAAGCAGTAGCTAATGCTGCTAGGTATTCTGAAATACAAAATTTAAATCTTAGTAATGAACAGCAAGGAATTATGCAAGATTCCATAAATAATATGCAAGTTACTATGGGTAATCTATCTAATAAACAACAAAGAAATTTAGCTCAAGCCCAGATAGACTCTGCATTAATGGGTCAAGAGTTAACAGGAGATCAACAAAGAGCTGTATTAAATGGTGCTAGAGTAGCTGAAGTAAATAATATAGAATTTACAGAACAACAGCAACGTAATTTAAACAATGCTAAAATTATGGAAAACATGACTTTAACTAATTTAGATTCTGACATGAAAGCTGCACTTACAAATGCTGCTACCTACGCAAATATGGACATGACTAATCTTAATAATAGACAACAGGCTGAAGTATTAAATGCTCAATCGTTTTTACAGTTAGATATGGCTAACCTTACTAACAAACAACAGGGTGAAGTATTACAATACCAAGCTAAAACACAAGCTCTATTTTCTGATGCTGCTGCAGATAATGCTAGAAAACAATTTAATGCACAGTCTGAAAATCAAATGGAACAATTTTTTAGTCAGTTAGGTGCTACTGTTAGAAACCAAAATTCAAATAGAGTAGCTGCTATGAGGCAATTTAATGTAAATGAAACTAATGCTCAAGCAAGATTTAATACTTCACTAGTAGATACTAGAGATAAATTTAATGCTACAATGACAAGTCAAATTAATCAATCTAATGCAAAGTGGAGAAGAGATTTAAATACTATAAACACTACTAACCAAAATGAAGCTAATAGACTTAATGCAATGAGCTTATTACAAATAAATCAGAACTCATTAAATAAAGTATGGCAAGCTTACAGAGATGAAGCTAACTGGATAAATAGTAAAAGTATGGCAAAAGATCAATACATGCACGAAATAGCTAAAATAGGTTTAGCTGGAGATGTAGATGAAAGATTGTTTAATCATCAAAATAGAACAGAAATAAAAGACAGATTCGGTACTACTATATGGAATTGGTTAAAAGGATTATAAAATGACAGCACTAAGAGACACAATAAAATCAATCGTTGACCCTATAAAAGCAGGAATAAATTATGTAGGGAAAGAAATTATTAAACCTATAGTTACTTTAGGAGGTACATTTACGATAGAAGAAAGTGCAACTTTAGCAAGTTTTGTAGCTAAAGTACCTGGTTTTGATCAAATGAGTGAAAGGGATCAACAAACTTATACAGATGCTTGGCACCAAAGCAGGGCTAGAGCTTTATCAGAACAATCAGGTGATAGCAGTTTTTTAAATATTGGTCAAAATCAAACAAAGTATTTAGGGAGAGGTAGATCAGAAAGAGGTTTTGACTCATTTGATCAAACAGCAGGTCCTGTCCCATCAGCAAGTTCTTCTTTAAAAAATATTATAAATGAAAATCTAGGAAGTAATCTTTCCATTAATGATTTTAGTCAAGCAAATGAATTAAATGCTTTTGCTGAAGCTTTTACAGTTGATCCAGATTTAGGTAAGGGAGATTATTCTAAACCTAACATTGATATAGGAGATGAATAATGCAGGTAACAGAAGAAACAATTAACGTACCTCCTGGAGGAGAAGAGTCTTCTATGAATCAGCTAGACCCTATGGATGCACCTGTACCTGGGCAATCTTTAACGTCTGATCCTCAAAACATGCCTTATGAGGGTCCTCCAGAAACTTCTGATCCTCAAGAAGCTATTTCAGAAATTATAGGTGTATTACAAGAGCCTGCTGTTCAAAAAGATATGTTAGCTGTAATGGCATCAGGTTTTCCAGTAGAAGCTATGGTTCATAGTTTTGCTTTAGCAGGAGTAGCTGACGGTAAATTTAGTGTGGATGTTGCAGAGATAGCAAAACCAGTTATAGCTTTGTTTCTTATTAAACTAGGTTTAGAAAACAACATACCTGTAACACCATTTACAGATAAAGTTTTATCTGAAGAAGAACAAGATATGATGAGAGACGAAAGAACTTTAGCAAACATGGAAGAAGTTGCACCAGAAAGAGCCAGACATGTTAAAGGTCAAATGTTTATGAATGAATTTGAAGGTCTAGCAAATGAACAAAAGGGTAGATTAGATGCTAGAGAAGAAATAAGAATGAGAGAAGAAGAAATGCCTACAGTAGATTCTGACGGAAGCTTCTTAGAATTAGAGGGAGAGTAACATGGTTATATCAATACTAGGTGGCATGATGAAAGGCTACAACCAAGATGAAATGTTAAGAAAGAAAGTTGAAGCAGAGGCTCTTGCTTTAGGTCAAAAAGGTATACTGGATAGAAAAGCATTAGAAAATAAAAGAGAATATGAAGAAGGCGAATTTGACAGGAGAGCAGGAGTAACAGCAGGTTTTAAACCAAAAAAACTTTTTAATGTAGAATTTGATGATGGCACAAGTGTTAGTTTTCCTACTAGAGAAAATTTTGGTTCAAATACAAAATTAACTGTAGGTGAAATTGATAATGTACTATCTAAACTAGATACTGATAAAAAAAATGAATTATTTAAAGCTGCTGCTGAATCTCAAGGAGTTTATGGTTCTGATATAATTAGTCAAATGTATGGCTACAGATTAAACGCTTCTCAAAATTGGGGTCCTGATAATAAAGGAGAACCCATAGGGGTTAATGTTTCGGTTTCACAAGATCATCCTCATTATGACTTTTTTAATCAAGTAAACACAAAAATTCAAGGCTATAATGAAGACGACATAAAAGATATGGGTGTAAAAGTATTACGTGTTACTCCAACTCCAGATGGTACATATAATATTGAAAGAACTAATGAAAATATGAGTGGAGATATAACGCCAGATAATACGTTCTTGCACACAAACAGTCAATTACTGCATCCAAATTCTCCTAATAGAAGCGTAACAAATGCAGAGGGTGTACATATTCTTGATAATAAATTAGGTGTACCTACTTCAGAATTTCTTACGGTATCAATAAATGATTTGTTTACTAGAAACCCTGCAAACCCTAAAGATTTGCCTTTTATTTATAGGGATTGGGATAACTTCTTTTTTACTCCTGCCGTACAAGATAACCCTGATACTAAAGAAAACGAAGGTCAAGGATTAAAGTTAGAAGTATTTGTTATGGGAGAAGACGGTAAAGGTAAATATGAAACAAGATATATAAACACAGGATGGAATCAAAGAGATTGGTCTAAAAATATATACGCAGCTATGAATGTTAATACTTTTAGAGGTGGTAGATTTAGAATACTTGACGACTCTGAATATAACACTGCTAAAGGTAATATATTTAACGATCTAACTGCTATAGCAGAAGCTCAGGATGGGGCAGAAGATAATATATTTTTAGCCTTAGATATATTTAGTGATATAAGTGTAGATGGTATTGATCCTGCATCTATTGCTGGTAATACTGTTAAATTTTTAAACGATGTTTTTATAGAAAAAAATTCTCAAGTTGCACAATTTTTTAGAGGCTTTGACGCCCTTATTAGTGGTACTCTAGATCAAACATGGAATGGTTTAGACGATACTAGAAAAGAAGAAATTAGAGCTGCAAACGCTGGTATATCTAGTTACGTAAGCATGGGTGCTGAAGAAAGAGATAAATTTTTTAGTGATAGTGCTAGGGCAACAACATTATTAGAACAAATATTTACTCTTTTAGCTTACAATGTAGCTCTTACTACGCAAGGTGGTACTAGCTTATCTGCTAGAGTATCTAATGAAGATTATGATAATTCTAAATCTGCTATAGTTGGTGGAGGTTTTGATAGTTTAGAAAATAGAATGTTAGGTCTTATGCAATATTATCAAGGCACTATTTCTAAATCTATGTCTTTTCATATGTTAAACAACGAGCAAGGATATAATATACAACCTAAAAGAGGGGAATTAAGAAACGGTATCATACCTTTAATTTTAAGTAGAGAGTCTTTTGATTCTGGGTTTGAGCAAGCAGGTAATTACGCATCACCTTACAGTGCAATAAACTATCTAATAACAAGACCTAATGGTGAACAAAAAAGTAAAACATGGGCAAAGTCAGTTAAGCGTGCTTATAGAGGTAGAACAAATAGATTATACGATGGGGATTTTAATGTTAACGCAAACGTAAGTGCATTAACTCCATAATTAATAAAAGGAAATTTTATGTCAGCATACTACAACAAATCATCTAGAACTATATTTGAACAAGCAATAAATTCAGAATTAAACAACATTGCTTTTGACGATGAAGTAATGATTCCGCCTACCCAAACAAAAGATTTAGATTTATTTTACAATGATAATGATTATAATATAGTAAGCAATGCGTTTTTAAATAAAAATATAAACCCTTTTGTTACAAATTATAAAACTTGGCAAGGTCTAGGCGATGCTGCGGCACAAACAGAAGATGATGATGAACAAGGAAGAATAGCTTTTAAGCAATATGATTATGATGGTATTTATGATAAACTAGATAAAGATTTTAGATATAGTATTGATCAAGCAAGAGTAAACATGAACAATTTAGATTTAGATGAAAAAGATAGAGCTTGGTGGGCAAAAAGACATAAATATGTATCTGAAAAATATAATTCTGATAAAAGAGAAAATTTACTTTATGGAATGACATCTATTTTAGGGCAAACCGATGATGTACTTGCTGATACTATAAAATATGCTACAGAGTTTGTTCCTAACTTTGCAATATTTACTGCAGATTTAGCACTAGGAATAGGTCCTAGACTGGTAAATCACCTTTTAGTTAATACTGTAGAAAACGCTGTAACCTCTCAATTTTTTCCTGCAGAGTATGCAGAACAAACTAGAATAGATAAGCTCCCTCAAATGGATAGAAAATTTGAATTAGACTTACCTTTTACAGATGCAACTATACCTTCTTTAGCAGGTTTTGATGGAAGCCTTAATGACTACCTAGGAAAAAACTGGACTCAAATACATGAATCTATATCTGGCTCTGCATTAAAAGCTGTAGAACAAACATACACAAGTCGCTTAATGGCTAATGGTAATTTTAGAAGAGGTGCAGAAACAGTTAGAGATTTCTTTGGTATTAGTAAAGGTATTAAACAAGCTAAAAAAACATACGGAAAATACATAGCAGACAACCCAGAAGTTTTATCTAAGTTTGAAAAGATATGGAATAAATCATTTAAAGATCAACTAAGAGAGCTTGGCAAAATTAAAGGTACATTAAAATATCTTAAAGGAAGAAACGCTAAAAATAATATGGAATTTGCTTCAGACACTCTTAGAGGACAACAACTGAGAAAACAATTTGATATGGCTAATTCAACACTAGCTTGGGTTTTTGGAGTTGAACAAGGGTTATTTGAAGGTAAGTTTAGTTCTAAAACCATACCTACAAAATGGATTCCTGGATTTGAATTTGATGTTCCTATAGGCTATGTAGCAGCTCCTGTTATTGCTGGAGCAGGAGGCTGGGCTACTAGTAATACTATAGGTAGAGTACCTGCTTTTCATGCTCAACAACAATTAAATGCAATAGCAAGAGGTCAGGTACTTGGTACTAGAAAGGGTTTTGGTTTTAATCCTTTTAGAGAAAAAATGACTATACAAGAAGCTTCTACTAAGTTTTTATTAAAATCAAACAGAGTAACTCCAGAACAAATACAATCTATAGATAAAGGCATTAATAAATTTAATATGGAAAATGCACAATTATTTGGAGAAAAAGGTCCTGTAATAATAGACCAAGCAAGACGTATGCAACTTGGACCAGAAGATTATTTATATAATGAATGGGTGTCTGGTAGGCTTACAGATAAAAGAAGAGTAGAAGCTATGTATAAAGACCCTGTAGATAGACAAGCAATTAATTCCTTTAATAATAAAATGGATTTGTTAAATTTAGATGTTAAGACAGCAAGAGCAAATCAAGAAATGTTTATGTTGTATGATGAGATGTCTCAGAAAAGCAGTCCTTTAGCTCAATCGGCTATAGAATGGACTAAAACTTCAATACAAACGCAAGATAGAATTATGTCTACCTTTGTAAATAATAAAGGAGAAATACAACCAAGGTATAAGGGAATAATAGAACCCTCTGATATTACTGGTATGTACGCTTACTTTGATAAACATACAAATTTAGTTATGGCTTCAGGTTATAGAAGATTAATAACAGAGGCTGGAGATTTAGGTCCTCTTGGAAATAAAATAGATACTATATTATATAATGATTTAGAAATAATGTCTGCTATGGAAGAGCAAGCACTAGTGACTACTAATAATGCACTTGTAACTATAGTAAATTCTTTAGGTAGAAATCTAAATGATATGCCAGCACAAGACCCTTTAAGAATATTTTTAGATGGTGCACAAGAAGCTATAGCAACACAACAAAAATCTTTTACAACATATAAAGAAAATCTAGCTAATGCAGGTGCTCAATTAAAAGCTATTCAACAAGGAGCTGAAAATAATTTAAATTTATCTACTATATCTCTTAAACTAGATGAATCTGGATTTGATAAACCAAGAAGTTTAATAGCTTACGAAGAAAACTTTTCATCGCTTACTGGTGAAACTAGAGGTACTATAGAAGGTTATACAGAATCAGGCAACAAGGCTAGAGCTATTGCAGATTCTAGGTATGATGAAATTTTTGGTGAAAATGGTATTATCAAAAAAGCGTATGATGTAGTTAGAAAAACAGAAACTTCTGAACAAGCTCCTAAAGTAGATTTTGTGCCTACGGACTCAACTGAAGTGTTTCAAGAAGCAGTAGGACCAGTAACAGGAAACACTTATGTTATTTTTGGTTCAACGCCAATGTTTCAAATAGGTAGATATGGAGGAGATATGGGTTTTGTAAAAGATACAACAAAATTTCCTGATGATTTTTCTACATTTAATGAAGCTGTTGCAGAAGTGCAGGCTGTTGAAAATATACAATTTAGAAAAGATAATCCATCACAAGTTATAACTGAAGATAAAAATTTAAGAGAAACTTTAAATGAATACGAAATAGCATCAGGTGTTATTTTAAGAGAAAATGGTGAGATAACATTAGATGGTGCTACAGGTGAAGGCAGAAGAGTAAAAGATTCATTAATAAGAGGATTAAAAGAAGCAGGAATATTTGAAAAAAACCAAGGTATAAAAGACCCCACATATATTCCTAACTCTGTTACTGTGGATGATTTAGTATTAGCTAGAAGTATTATAAAAAATAAAGTATCTAATTTAGGTGTTGATGCTAAAGGTTCAGGTTTAGACGCAACACTAACTGATATGACTAATGTATTAAATCAACTTCCTGGTTACCAAAAAGCAAACGAAACATTTAAAGCATACGCTGATGTTTGGTTTAATGACTTTGGAGCTCAGTTAAGAGCAAAACAACCTGGTGGTAAATTTGAATTAGCTGACTTTAATGTAATAGAAGAATTTATTAGATTTGGTATAAAGAGTCCTGAAGAAGCTGCTAAAAATGCTTTTATGTATTTTGGTCCTTCATATAAAAAAATAATAGCAGAAGGTTTTGCTTACGCTTTAGATAACAATAGATTTAATAGTACTGAACTACAACAATTACCTGTTCTTTTAAAAAGTATGTTTAATTCTAATGTTAAAGTAAACTCTCAAGGAGAAGTAATTACTGATAGAATAGGTAAAGACGTAGAAAAAATTAGTGGTCTTGGAGGTCAAGCAGACAAACTTGTAAATGATAGCCAGCTAGTAAAAATAGAGTTGGGTCTTGACTCTACTAATAAACAAGCAAAAGCAATAAAAGAAATGGAAGATTCTATTAATTCTCAACTTAATTTAGATAAAGTTATGTTTGCTTTAACTGGCGGTGAAGAAAGGATAGTTCCTTTTATAAAAGATTTTGCTGGTAAAAGTATAGAGGGTATGAATGTAACTGCTAATACAATAGTTGAAAACTCTGGCTTAGATATAGCGGAAGTAAAGCAAGGTTTACTTACAGGACTTAGAGAAACTCTTATGAACGATTTAGTATTTGGTTCAGAGATAGCTATGTTACCTGCAGAAAAAAGTGATTCAAATGTAGCCGAACTTCTTAAAACTCCTAAAGAAGGTATTGCAACAATAGACGGTAAAAGTGTTCCAACTCCTAAAGAAATTTCAGAAAGATTTGGTTTTGATTTTGGTAAAGTAGATGTTACAGGAGGCTTTGGTGTACCTCAAAAATTTGGTGGATCAGGAATATGGAACAAAAAAGGTTTTATAACTTTTCAAGATGAACCTATTTTAGAACAATTAAATAACAAAGAACTAGAATGGACAGATGTAGTAAAAGGTTGGACTGCAACTTTAGATAAATCCTTACTAGAAAATGCAAGCTTGATAGAGTTCTTAACAACAGGAGAAGGAGCTGTATCTTATTTAAAAGATGATATTGGAGTTCTTAAAAATTTATCTTCTACTCAAAAAAATATTTTAGATGAAAATACACGTTTAGGATCAAGCGATGGAAGAAGACCTGTAAACATACCTAGAAAATGGACTTCAGCACAAATCACAGGTTGGTTAAATACCTATATGAAACGTATTACAAGTAGAAGTTACGCATTAGGGTATGCAAGTTTCCAAGCAATTAAAATGAGAAATGCTCGTTTCCAAGTAAGGATGTTAACTGATCCTGCTATAAAAGAATCTATGGAATCATTATTTAGGGGAGAACCTATAGGTCAACTTGAGCCTGGTATGGCAAATAAACTTAGAGGTGCTTTAATTTATTTACTACCTAACACAAGTGAGCTGTACCCAGAAGAAACAGACCCAGAACAAATTAAAAAGTATAATGAACAAAGAGATAAAGTTATACAAGAAATGTTAAGAGAAATAGGTCTGGCAGCAAAAAAAAGAAGAATTGATCGAGGAAATGCAACTGAAGATCAGATGAAAAGTTTAAATTTAAATTAACTAAATTACAATAGGAGATTGTTGTGATTAAAAACCTACAAGAATTTGCTATCATAGGAGTAGCATTAATATCTGTTAGCAGCTTGCTACTAGCGGAGGACAGTAACATAACGAACACTACTACTAGCACTAGTACCGTGACCTCAAACAATACCAACACTAATACTAATAACAATACTGTAAACAGCACTGCAACAAATACTAATATTAATACTAATAACAATAATAACGTAAATACAACTACGATAAATCAAACGACAAATGCTACCAATACTAATAATAATACTAATATAAATACCACTAATAGTACGTCTAATGTAACATCAAATATAACACAAACTCAAAACGTAACTAATGATAGTACCATTACTTCTGTAGGTACAAACACAAATACTAATACTAATACAAATTTAAGTACTAACAATAGCACATCAAATAATACCAATACAAATACTTCTAGTAATATTAATAAAAGCACTAATACTAATATTAGTAATACTACTTCTAGTATAGATACTAAAAACACTAATAATAGCTCTAATACTAATATTAATACAAGTACTTCTAATAATAATAACACAAGCGTATCTAGAAACGACTCTACGCAGAAGGTAACACAAAGAATTAAAACTGCTCCTCCATCCGCTATAGCCCCCTCCATAATGTCATATAGTCAAGACTTGTGCACCACAGGAGCTAGTTCGGCAGTCCAAACTCAGTTCTTTGGTATATCTACAGGTAGAAGTGTACGAGATGAGAACTGCGAAACCTTAAAACTCAGCAAAGGTCTTTACGATATGGGAATGAAAGTAGCAGCAGTTGCTTTGTTATGTGGCGAAAGCACAGGTAAAGTGCACAGAGCTATGAAAATGGCAGGCACTCCTTGTCCTTACAATGGTTTGATAGGTGCAGAAGCACAAGTAGCTTGGAATGAAAACCAAGAAGACAGACCAGACTGGGATCAAGTAAAGAAAGAACAAGCTTCCCATGAATTTAAAGCCTACACTAAACCAAAGTTCTGTAAAAAATATCCTACGCATAAGATATGTACAAACTCCTAACAATAATCTTCCTACTGGGTAGTACCGTATACGCAAACACACCTACATTTACTGTAGGCACTGACCCCCTTCTTAATATACAAAATACTGGTACTGCCCTAAACCTAGCAGACGATGCTTTATCTCCTACACAAAACTTAGGCTTTGACTTTACTTACTATGGTAATACATATAGTCAAGCTAAAGTAGCTATGAATGGCTTTATAACTTTTAATCCTAACTTTAATGTATACAATCAAAGAAACTATTTGTCTGAAACTTTACCTGCGTCTGGTTTCGATTTTACCATATTTGCTTTGTGGTCTGATTTTATTGACAAGAACAATAACAATGGTTCCCCTTACGTAGGCACTTACGGTGATGTGGGTTCTAGGTATTGGGTTGCAGGTTGGTATAACGTTAATGAATATAGAAATAACAATCTAAGTTCTTTTGAAGCTATCTTGTATGAAACTACAAATGCTATAGAGTTTAGATATGATAAGATAAATGTATCAAACCACGACATAACTATAGGTTTACAAGGCAATAACGAAGCTGTAACTTACCTGAGATATGAAGACAACAATTCAACAACGTTTAACAGAACAGATGATTGGTCTATTAGTACAGCAATAGATGAATCTTTTACTAACTTATCTTCTCAATGTTTAATAGATTCTGACTTTAGTGATCTTTGTGGTGTCTATGATTTAACAAATACTTTTGAAGATACTTTTGATGACGAAGAATACTATATGCAGGGTTCAGGTGTATCTGAAGCTATGTTGTTAGGCTACGATAATGAGGAGGAGTTTTATGGTTTTAATGATGAAGAAATTTATACAGGAACACTTGTTTTTTCTACGATTACTGATGGCAGGAGTGATACTGGTGACTTCCACGATGATTTTAGTGGGGTTAGTTATATTGAATATGATAGCAGGGATGTAATAGAACATGAAGACAATTTCAGTATTGATGATATACCTTTTAGTGGGGATGCTACTCTGGGTGATTACGAAGAAGGACCATTAACTTTTATAGATTTTGATTTAGAAATAGATGTGATACCTTTAGATACTCTACCTGAGATAAGATTAACCGAGGAAGAGTTTGTAGAGTTTGCTCAACATATGGATGAACACTTTGATTTTGAAGACGAAATGGATAGAGAACAGTTTGAAGAACAGTTTGAAGACTTTGAAGAAGAGATAGTAGAAGAAAACGAGGAGACAGAAGAACTTGGAGAAACGGAAGAAGAGTCTGAAGAAGAATATGAAGAAGAGTTTGAGGAAGAGGAGATTAGCGAAGAACTTGTTGAGGAGCCAGGAGATAAACCTGAACGATCTGAACGAAGAAATAGGCGTAGAAATTTAATTGTAGTTAACTCTACAGACTCTATAGTAAGCAACTCTATTGCTAATAGTACTACAAGTATTAGTATTTCAGGGTCATCTACTGGTGGTAGCACTACAAATAATGGTGTCTCAGGCTCTTCTAGTGTTGCCAGTACTACTACTTCTGCTGTTTCAAGCAGCTCAGGGGCTACTTCAGTGTCTAATTCTCCTAGTATTTCGGCTCAAATATCTTCTGCACAAGTACAAACAAACAACGTTTTACAATCTATAGAAATACTACCAATGCCTACAATGGATAATACACCATCTATGGTAATAGCTGAGGTACAAGTTACTACTATGGATAACCAAATAGAAAGTGTTACAAGCACTATGGTTACATCATCTGAAGCAGAACAGATAGCAGAAGAAATTGTAGCTAACAACATAAGAGCACAGCAAGAGTCATCACAAACACAACAAGAGGAGTCTGGACAATATGATTCACAAGGACAATCTACATTGATTGCCTACATGAACTACGTACCCAACTTCTCTGATTATACCACTGCTAACATAACAGACCAAACAAACTGGTACGCACCTACTGCTATATATGCAAGTGCAACTCTAGGAGATAATGCAGGGTATGGTAATATGGTATCTGACAGTATGGATACTTTGTATAGCATTATGGGTCAACAGCCTGTAGGCATTTTTATAGATAGGAGATAGTATGAGTGAACCAGAGATAAAGATAGTAGAAGTACCTAAGAAGTCATGGTACAATAATGCTGAAGGTTTTGATAAGTGGAGGGTCTTTCCTAGACTTTTGATAAGCCTTTATGGGTTGATGTTTTATAAAACGTCTATGTGGTTTATGACTTTACCAGACCCCACCAATTCACAATCAGCTTTTGTATCTGTTATTGTGGGTGCAGGTGCAGCTTGGTTTGGTCTTTATGTAGGAAAAAAATAATGTATTTAATAAAAAGATTTATATTAAAAACAGATAGAGTCTTAGGATGGCTTACTTGTTTTTTTATAATAGCAGGTGTCCTTAGACACTGGTAACTTAAGGAGAATGATATGAAAAACATATTACCAAAGCTTCAGCAGTACATCACCATTGTGGGGGTCATCACTGCAATCGGAGGAGGTTTCTACACATGGGGGCAGTTTAACCTACGCTTAGATCAAATAGAAGCTAAGACTAAAAAAAGTGTTAATCTTAATCCAGTAAAAGAATCTGTAGCAACTTTAACTACAAGAGTAGACAATCTTGAGAACAGAATGGATAGAACTGAGAGTAGGGTAGACAAGGTAGGCAACAACGACAATCCGTTAGCTAACTAATATTTACAATATAAATACTTCTTATCACAACTATTGATTGGACAAATGTGCATCTGAGGTGTATACTATAATTATAGTAACCCTTTCCATATGTAGGAGATAAGATGGAAGATATTTTGCACTTAGCATCATATGCAGTAATAATTATTTGTTTAACACAGGTTCTGTAAAAAAAAGTTCCTCAGAATCGTTTCTAAGCCCCTTTTAGTACACACCTAATAGTAGACATACCAAAACAACACATTTTGTTGTATAAGCTTGTGTGGGCGTTACAGAGCATTACCTAAGAAAACTAGGTATTTTCTCTTGTAAAAGCTCCATTTCACGTTTTAGTTCATGTAGTAGGTTAGTTAAGGTAAGTGTACCTTCATAAGTATCATTCCAATCATCCATCGCTTGTCTAAAAAGCTTAGGATCAAGAGTTTGATTCTCTAGATACACTTTACCATCTTGACTTAATTCTACAGTCAGTTGAGCAAGGACTACTCTATTTTTTGGTGGGTTTTGCAACAGCTTGATCCACTACTTTTTTAGTAGTTGGGTCTACTAACACATGTTGCATAGCTCTAACACTGTTAAGCATTTCACTAACTTCACCGTAAGGTAAGGTTGCTAGTTTTTGCAAGATAGTATTAGCAAGGGTGTCCTGCATAAGGTAAAACCTTACAGGTTTAAAAGCCTCATTTTGATCTGGTGTATCAGGATTGTCTGCCTGAAACGTGCCATCTTCTTTATGGGCTCGTTCTTTCTTTATGTCTTCAGTCATCTTCGTTTCCTTCTTTATTGTGAATAAACAACGCTATGATAGCATAGTGTATTATCTTAAGCAAGTCTTTCTTATGGTCTTCGTGACTTCCTTTCTTTCCGTACCGTTGTGCATACTTAAGCACATTGCCGATACAAAAACCTTTACCATGCCCTGCGTCTATAATAAACTCTGTGGCTTGGTATTTATCTTTTGAGTAATGTTGGGTGTAGGTTTTTATTATGTAAGCAAGAACTTCATCAAGTAACTTACCTTCATTATATTTAAAATCTATAGTTGCAGCAAACGCTTTTAATGTTTGCATTTGTGTTTTATTTTTTAGGGAATTGGACAATGTTATCTCCTTTCTCTCTAAGCTTCTCTCTTTCTTTCCTATCTATCTCTTCACCAATAGCATAGTTACCTGCTTCCATAACTAAGTCTTGTTGTTCTGTAGCTATGTGCATAAGACCTGCAAACAATATATACATCTTAGTTGATATTTCGTTACCTGTACCTAAAGGTAATTTATCTGCACCTATAATCTGAAACCCATCTTCTTCTGGTTTAATTACAAGATAGAGATTACCATCCTTTAAGTCAAGAGCCTTGACAAAACCTTCTATGTTTTCATCTCTCTCAAAAGTTATAGTCATTTCATCATCACTCATTAATCCACTCCATAGGTATAGTTCCTTGTGCCCAAAGAAAACCATGCCTATCACACCAATCTGCATATGTAGTTTTTGAACCTTTTAATATTTTGTTGTCTGCCTGTACAAATATAAATCTTATATCTAAGTCTTCCCATTGTTCTTTAATCATAAGGTGCTTAACTCTATCATTAGTTGTAAGCCTACCTTTAGCTTCAATGTAAAAGTCTTTTTCTTTTATATAAAAGTCAGGAGTATATGATCTTATCTTTGGTACATAACTAAATGTCTCAGGCTCATACTCAAAACCTATGTTTTTCTTACCTAAGTCTGCAGCAATACTTATTTCAAACTTTGATCTATATGGTAACTTTAACATCTTTAGGGCATCCTATATTTAATATTTCATGTATACTATCTAGTATTTCTTTTTCATAAAGCTCACCGTGATCGTAGTCTATGTCTTGGTAAAATTCATTTATTAAAACTATTACTAAACCTTTTTGCATAAGAATATTTTTTATTACTTCTAGACTTTCATCTAATTGTCTCATGCCTCTTTCTTCATCAAAAGGTTTAATAGGAGATAGACCTGTATACAAAGGAATACCATGGTCACTGTCTCTAAGTATCTTAACTATGTTAGAGCCTTTCTGGTGGCTCCAGTTATCAGGAAACAGATAATATATGTTTTCGTTTTCCGTAAAGTCTGCTACAGAAAGATTGTGTGTTTTAAGTATGGGCATTTTTAGCTACCTTAGTATACCAAACATACGGAGGGTTTTTAGCTCTTGATGTATGTTTAGGTAGGAATTGTGCTTTGGACCAACAGTTATGCCTAAATCCACAAAACCCACATTCTCTAGGTAACAGTTTATTACCTGTAGGTTCTCCTTTATCTATTTCATCTGTAGGTTTAAATTGTTTCTCAATACGTTTTGTTTTCTTTAACTTACGTACATTAACGGTGGCTGCGTCTAAAGCGTCTTGCTTATCTTGCTCTTGAATATCTGGAGCTTCGCAAACCGTGACCTCACCTGACGATTTGTCTACAACGATCCACCCTCCAAAGGGCTTGTCTACACCTTGAGCGTAGGCATAACCTTGGACTACATACCCAAAAGGATCGTCTTCTTTCACCTTAGCGTAGCCACCGAATTTTCCAAATTTATTTTGGAACGCATATGGACTAGCAGATTTAATATCATAAACTTTATCATCTATCACTACGTCTAAAGTTCCATTAATATCTGTATCGTCTAAATTAATTTTTGTTTTTTGTTGTTCTTCTTGTACTTCAATGCCTGCTGCCTTCATAACTGCGATAAGAGAAGCTTCTACTAAATCTCCTAGCAAGAAACGCATGATTGCATTGTAACTAAATTCTTGTTCTATTCCTAATTTTTCTGATTGCTGTTGACATAAGGGTTTGCCTAAAGCTGACAAACGTAGCTTATGTTCTCTGGGCTCTCTAGAAAATTGTTTCTCTAAAGCTTGACCGCAAGCTTCTTTAAATTCAGAGATTAGAGAGGAAGGCATTTCTGCCTCCCCCTTAATCCCTCTACTCAAATAATCTTGTATAAGAATTTGAATAGAGTTCATTTATGCCTCGACAGCAGCAAGGTCGATAGCATCAGCACCAAGACCATTATTCGCCTCAGTGTGTTCTCCTGACACTCGGAGATTGTATGAATTAATCGAGTCAGCAATGGCTTGTAACAGCACCTTGTCTTCCTTAGAAAAATCCACTGTGTCAGAAACAGTCATGTTTGTTGAATAGTAAATAGTAGCACCATTCTTATGACGCACAGAATGTAACTTAGAATTAACATTCCATGTTAGTAAGTTTTTAGAATCTAAATCTTTGAAGTACTGAGAGATAGGAACAAAACTTGCACCCTTACCATAAAATACTACTGGTATATTCTCTACAGGAGCTTCTTCACCTGTTGCTGTTTTACCATCAGCAATAGTCACTAGACCGTATAACACTTGGTTACACTTGACCATAGCAGATGCCGCAGCTTCTGGAGACTCAGTTCCTAAGTCTTCTATTTCCTTACGAGTTAGCTTACCACATTTAAAGCCACCCTCATTGTCTGGAAATAAATCATTCAGTTTAGCTTGTTGAGTACTACGAACTGAGTATGCACCCTGCTCATTATCCCATAAGCTATACATAAACCTTCTTACGAAAACTCTCATAGTCACATCTTTACCAAATACTTTTTGCTTAGTATCTGGGTTATATAATGCGAAGTGACCTCTAGGCAGAGTGTTGCCTGCATCGTCTTCAGGTGAATGATTAATGGATAGTCTAGCAAAGGAATCGCCTGAAGACTGGCTCTCCATGCCATCCTTCTGACCAAGCATAATTGCTAGTTCTTCTACAGATAATTTATCCAGATTGTCTGGAATTACAAGGTCTGTTGCCTCGGTTGTCGCTAGTTGTGTCATATAATACTCCTTATGAGTTGCACAATCTTATTATTATAGCTAAATATAAATTAATTGCAAGCATTAATTTGAAAAAATTTCTTTAGTATCTAGCCAGTTGCTTCCGATTTTTATCTCAATGCCAACAGGCATATCATAATCAATGCCCCATCTTCTTTTAGCTTGCTGAGGGATAGAGAGCATACATTCTTTGACAGTCTCAATTACTTGATCCTCTTCATCAGGATGTACATCCACTACTATACTATCATGTACTGTATTACAAAGCAAAGATTTAAGTTTTCTTTTCTTAAATTCTTCGAAGGTAAGCACTAGAGCAGACGGAAGTAAATCTGCTGTCGCAAACCCTTGTACAGGATAATTCTTTACGCTAGTGCCATGTGTAATGCCTCTAGCTGTTCTCTTTACATAGGGAAATCTGTATTCCCTACCTGAAGGTAAGCTCACAACTTTATATTTTAAAGCTTCGTTAGCTAACCTTATATGCCATTCACCAATTCCAGGATACACATCTGTAAACTGGTAGTAATATCTATGTATGTGTTCAGGCAATCCCATACCTGTAGCACCATACAACGGTGCAAAAGTATGTGCCTTTGCATTTTGTCTTTCTTCAGACGTAATCTCTTCTTTATCTTTACCTGTTATGATAGTAGCAGTTAGGTTATGCACATCTACACCGCCTTCTACATTATCATACACATGTTTATCTTTACTTAAAAAGCCTGCCACTCTGTATTCTAACTGTGCGTAGTCACCCTCAAGAATCTTACCACCATCAAACCTAGACACTACTGCTCTACGGACAGGAAAGGTCTTACCTCTAGGCATGTTTTGGAAGTTAGGATTCCTAGAAGATAATCTACCAGTGCTTGTAACACATTGCATAAACTGTGGATGTATTCTATCTGAGTAATCTAAATTTTTTTCTATACCTTCAATAAAAGTTTTTAGGTAAGTCTTGATAGCATTATACCTAAGATAATTTTTTATAAACAAGACAGCTTCTGGTGTACCTCTTTCCTTATATAGAGAAAGAGCATCTGCATCTGTTTTAAATCCTGCAGTGCTACATCCTTTAGGGTCTAATGGTGTTAACTTAAATCCTGCAACTCTACCTGTAGGCATGTACTGTATTCCTACACCTGAGCAGGACTTACATATAAACCTAGCATTACCCCATGTGCCGTCTTTTCTTTTCTTAGCTACTTTTCCATAGCCATTACAAGGAGTACATTTCTGTGCCTCAGACTTTTGTTGTACAGTAGTGTTGTTTACGACTGCTCTCTTAAACTGTGCTTCAGTCATGTAGGCTCTACGTTTAGGTTTTTTAGTGTTGCCTCTGACTTCGTAACCTAAGTTAAATGTTTTTATCCAATTCTTCTTGTTGTTTATAGACCTAGAAAATAAAAGCTTAGACCTATCATCAGGACTAGATAAGTTAATAGGCATATCTCCCATAACTCTAGTTACTTCTTTGCTTAAAAATAAATCTAGTTCTTCTAGTTCTTTTGTGTATTCATCTTTAACAAGGTTAAGAGCTTGACGATCAATCTTGATGCCATCTCTTTCCATACCTGCTAAAACTTTTGTTACCTCAAAAGACAGGTACAATGTGGGCTGCAATTTGCTCAATGCTCTTTCCTTCTTGTTTAGACTGACTAACAGCTACTTCATAAGTAGATTGCACATCAGCAATTCCATATTCCTCTACTATCTCAGGTGGGATTATATCAAATCCTATACCTTCTTTCAAGTAGTTTTCTAAAATTTCTTTCTTTTTCTTGGTACTGGTCTGGTGTCTACGACAACACTCATCAAGACTTAGAGGAACTTTAACACCTCTAGCCCATATGTAATCAAAGACCATAGTATCATAGACTGCACCATCGTAGGTAAAACCTGCGGCAAACAGCCATTGTAAGTCAAACTTTATGTTGTGACCTAGTAGTACGTCTGCTCTATCTAAAGCTTCTTGTACTATCTTCATGTTGTCTGGTGTTGGTTCTTTGTTTGAGTGATAAAACCATACATACTGTACAGGTTTATCATCTTCTTTAAAACCTACAGATACTAGTTGGTTGCCTCTGGTGTAAGGAGAAGGATCATAACCCTTGCCTGTTTTTATAAAAGTTGTTTCTACATCTAACGTTAAAATCATTCGTAATACCTTCCTGTAAGTTTATCTATCTCACAAACAATGTGACCATGCCACCCTGAAATTTTATTTTTTGAAACGCACAGGAATCGAGTGTCATCATCTTCGCCAGGATTTTTTCCTATACCTATAATAATATCTGCTTCTCCTGCCTTGCCAGTCTTAGAACCATCTAACATGGCAAAGTCTAAGAACTGACGATTGTGTGCATCATAGCTTGCCTGAGAAACTGCCCATACCATGCAGGTATTTCTTTTAGCTATCTCTCTTGCATTTACATAAAGCTCTTTCAATCTTTCATCGCCTCTACTAAACTCGCCATTTACTTTTACCTTATCTAACTGGTCTATAAACAGCACATCAATTTTATTTAATTTTGTAAACTGGTCTATCTCAGTAACATCAGAGCCTACAGAATCCATAATGTAAAGGTTATCTTCTATCTCTTCTTTGTATACTCTTTTTATATTTTCTATCTCTTGCATGTAGGTTTCTTTGTGTACATTAAAGTAGGCAGTTAATACTCTGGACTTCATCCGTTTAGCTGTTTCCTCATTCATAATGTAACCTACCCTATGCCCCTTACGTATTGCTTCTGCAGCTAAGAAAGCACAGAAAGATGACTTACCACTTTCAGGTCTAGCAAAAATAATACCTAGGTTACCTCTGTATGTTCCTGCAATCTCGTCTGCTAATGTTGTTATTGGAAAAGGAAAGTCTGGGTCTGCTTCAAAGTCTTGGAACAATTCTTCTACATCTGTCTCTTCCCTTTGCATAGACAGGATACCAGTAGCTGAGTCTTGATTTATAATTTGGTCAATCATCATTCTTAGATCACCAAAGTTAGCTGAGTCTCCATTCCATATATCAATAGCTGTTTCGCCTACCTTCCTAGCCATCTCTCTACGCCAAAACTCAGTAAGCGTATCCATTACAAAATTAGGATCGCCTTCTACATCTTCTGGTATATCTTGGATAGCCTCTTCAACTAACTCTCTTGTGGAGTCAGGCATGGCAGGGTATAGGTTTTTGTGAACCATAAAAAGATTGTCTTTTGATAGATCACCTTCATACTTAGTATGGTAGTGCATTACTGCGTCAAAGATAGTTTTGTATTTCTTATCAAACATATCTTTTGTGACAAGAGCTTTCGCCTTATCAAAGTTTTCTCTACTTAAAAGTAGGGATATTATTTGTGACTCCATTGTTTTCTCCTAAAAAGGTTAGAGTATTGTATTGTATTTATTTTAGTTATGCAAGTTCAAAATTGCCTGCAACATGTCCTTCTTTTGCTTTAGGTATTTGTATTGGGTTACCATCTTTGTCCATCTTTTGTTGGTGTACTTCTATGTTCATACTAAATGATCTTCTCTCACCTTCACTTTTAAAAGGATATACCATATGTATAAGATCAGCAGGAAATACAAAAAAATCTCCTACAGAAGGTTTTACCATTAAAGTGTGTTGGTGCATCTTACCAGATGATCCATGTAAAAATTCTATGTGACCATTAGCAGGGTAGTGGTCTTTATAATCTTCTTCCCACTCTTCTTCTATTTTTTCTGGAAGTCTTAGGTAGCCTACGCAAGACATGCTACATTCTGTATGTATGTGTGCAGGATTATACTCACCTGCAAATTGCCTTACAACCCATGCTGATTTGTAATCTATACCATAGCCTGTTCCCTTTGCTAAACTTTTAAATGACCTACTTAAATCTGTATCTAAATATTTACCTACAACATTATTAAAAAAAGGTAAGTGTTTTTCTAACTCATCAGATTCAATTAAAAATTCTTGTTTAAGTTTACCTACAAGATTGTTAGAATGGTCTAGATTTTTAACTTTTTCCTCATTCTTTATTGTTTTGTTAACATACTTATTCATTCTTCTTACTAAATCCATAGGCATCTTTGCATACATTATCATAGGTGCAAAAGGAAATAACGGAGATATTTGACCTTCAGGTGCTTTTGAAAAATTTGTAGGCATTATTTCTTCCACTTACTGATTGCACGATTACCAAACCAAAACGCCATGACAGCCGCAAATAGTGCCATTGTCTCATCATCCCAAGCTGTAAGTATCGCAGGTAACAAATCTTCACCGCCTTGTACAGCTATAAATACATATGCCCCTTTAACAAAGGCAAACAATATAAAGAAGGCGTAGGTAATTACAGGTCTAACAGAGGCTTGTAGTGCCCCTATAAATTTAGATTGGTTAGACTTAGCTAACTGTTCCGCATGTTTATATATACCTTTTGCCTCTTCTATATCTGCTTGAGCATCTATCTCTTGTAGTTTTAATTTACTTAACTCAGAAGCGTACTTAGCTTTAGCCTCTAACATAAGTAACTCTTGCTTGTTTGCTTGTTTCTTTTCAAAGAAACCTAATACGTTTGGCATAAAGCTAGTACCAAACCCTAGTAAAGAACCTAATAAACTTATCATGTTATGTCTACAATCTCACAAGCACCTGCACTACATGCCAACTCTTGTGTACCAGTGGTATTGTCCTCTTGTTCATAATCGGAAAGTAATGTCCAATCAACATTTCTTGGCATTTTCTTACTTAAGGTTAAATATTCTTCCTTAGTTATATCTTGGTAAGGTGCTTGTTTATATGTATGGTCAGAGTGTGGTAAAAAAGAAACACCTGCTACATCTTTAAAGTTATCGTACACCCAAGAACCTACTTCAAACCATTCGTCTTCTTTTACGGATATGGTAACTGATGGTTTATGCTCGCACCAGTTCTCTTGGTAGTTCTTCCAGTTTTCTAATTGTGTTACAGCACTTAAGTCTTCTCTTAGTACTGCTTTTGTAGGTGACTTCATAGGAAAAGAAAACACAACAGTATTGTCAGGTTGCATCAAATCATCTTCGTATGGAATACCTTGGTCTATAAGAAACTTAGAGAGAGGGTCTTTCTTATCTCCTCTTACTGTCCTTATGTAATGTGCAGAATGTCTTGCATGTATACCAGAAGCAGAGTCTACAAGTTGGGAAACAGTGCCTGATGGCTTAACGCAAGTAATTGCAGTTGATTGTGGTATGCCTAATTCTACTGCTAACCCTAAATTAGTATCTACAGCTATATCTCGTAACCTCTTAAGGTCTTCTGCCTTTCCTAATTTAGGATTATCTAGTATACCAGTAAGCGAAACACCAAGAAGTCTTTCTTCCTCTGTGTTGTTTTGCCAAATTTTTCGTAAGTACTTAAAGTCTGTAAGAGTAGATTGTATTGTACCTAAGATTGTAGCGTCTTCTACTTTCTGACCTAGCCTTTCTATGTCATCATCTGCCCTTACTACTACTTCTGTTAGGTTACAGAATTGATATGGTCTTAATATTATCTCTGAACAAGGGTTAGTTCCAAACTCATGTCCTGACTCTCGTCTACCATTCTTATCTGCCTGACG
>Ga0208643_1000383_pt1 | contig 29980 bp, 47 predicted proteins | sample VirMetDEL_Nov_12_FD_184516 | JGI IMG/M metagenome (GOLD analysis project Ga0208643, IMG submission 184516) | Aqueous microbial communities from the Delaware River and Bay under freshwater to marine salinity gradient to study organic matter... | ecosystem: Environmental > Aquatic > Marine >...
TTCATTAGCTTTATGGACAGGTTTGATGGTGGTGGTCCTGGAGAGAGTCGCGCAGAAGAAATAGAGCGTGGCGGTGGAGATGGTGGATTTTCCAGAGTCATCTGCACAGAGCTTTATAAGCAAGGCAAGCTGGACATGGATCTTTATCGGATGGACATCGTGTACACAGCCAAGAGACTTTCCCCAATCACAGTTCGTGGTTACCATCATTGGGCAGTGCCGATGGTCGTGCGGATGCGGTCTTCAACGTCTCTGAGCAACCTTTTCGAATACCTCACAGTGGCCAGAGCCAAAGAGATAGCTCGCATTGTCAAGCCTGAGTCGCACAAGCGCACACTCTCAGGATTCCTAATCAAGAACATTGGCGAGGCGATTTGCTTCTCCATTGGCCTGTTCGTCGGGCAAAAAGACTGGTCTGTCCTTTATAATGGAGAAGCAAATAATGGATAATTTAGGTACGATGTCTGACCTTGAGCTTATGCAGGCTTTCCTGCGAGCCAACACTGACATGCAAGCAGAAGCTCCCCCAGAGCTGACAGCAAGAGTGCAAGAAATAATCGCTGGCGGTGCACTCAGTGACATGGAACGTATGAATCTTGAGGCAATGGTTTCTGCGATGCCTACTGAAGCTGCCACCAGCATGGCCGCAGATCAAAAGATGTACGACAACATTCGCGCCCAGCAAGAAGCTGACTTTGCGGAGCGGACACGCATGGGGCCAAGTGGTTCAATGAGCGATGCTGAAGTTGCTCGGATGCGCCCAAAGCTCCGACCTCGTGGTTCTGGCTCCACAAGCGACATTGAAGCTCAACAATACGGAAACAGTCTTGTTCGCCCAAAGCTCCGACCTCGTGGCTCCGGATCAACTAGCGACATCGAAGCTCAACAATATAGAGACATGATGAAATAGGAGGCCAACATGGCTGAAATCAACGTAGAAAACATGGAAGAAAATGCGGAGCTTTTTGCAGAAAAGATGGGCTTTCCGCATGATGCTGAAGGTCTTGAGCTTTCGGACGATCAGCTTGTTAACTTCCTTTTGCTTTGCCACCAGATGCAATATGGCATGATGGAAGAGGAAGAGGAATATGAGGAAGGCGACATGAAAGTCAAAGTCATGAAGATAGGTGATGGTGACGTTCATGAGATGATGAACCAGATTCTCGGAGGGCATTAGTGCCTGTCCGCAAAGTCAAAGGAGGCTATCGCTGGGGCAAGTCTGGCAAAGTCTACAAGACTAGGGCTGAGGCCGAAAGGCAAGGTCGCGCAATAAGAGCTGCTGGCTACAGAGGCAAAAACTGATGGCGAAAAAGAAAGCCAAGAGAGATGCTTGTTACAAAAAAGTAAAAGCACGCTACACTCGCAAAGGCGGCACGTGGCCTTCGGCGTATGGGTCTGGTGCTCTTGTCAAGTGTCGGAAGGTTGGTGCCAAAAACTGGGGTAAGAAAAGTGCCAAAAAAAAGTAGCACCAGCGGTGGCCTCAGGGAGTGGTTCAGCCAGAACAAAGGCAAAGGCTGGGTAGATTGCAAGACTGGCAAGCCATGCGGCAGGAAGTCCAGAACCAAAAGCAAACGAGGATATCCCGCCTGTCGGCCAACAATGGCGCAATGCAAAAGCAAATCAGCCAAAGCAGCAGCCAAGCGCAAAACATCCAAGAAACGTGTGAGCTGGAAAGGGAAGAAAAGTGGCAAAAAAAGCAGTTGATGCCCCAAAAGGATTCCATTGGATGAAGTCTGGCAAAGGTTTCAAGCTGATGAAAGGCGAATACAAACCCCACAAGGGTGCGGTCAGGAAGGCATCATTCGACGTGCAGAAAGCCCACAAGTGAGTGGTTCATGTTTTCGCATTGATGCTTTACCTTGGCCAAGAAAGAAAGTTGGTGAGTGAAGACATGCACTTTTGGAGAGTTGAAGATTGCAACTATTATGCTCGGGAGTTGGTCCGGAGGTATGGCGAGTATTACCCAAAGGACATTGCCACAGCATATTGCGTCCCAAAGCTAATTGATCCAGAACAACAGAGGGTTTATTGATGGCAACCTACAAAGGCAAAAAGGTGACGCTGAACAAGCCTCGCAGGATCAGCAAAGGTGAGACGAGCTACGGCAAAAAGAAGTCTGTGGTTTACGTCAAGGATGGCGACAGAGTCAAGCGTGTAACATTCGGCGACCCAAACATGCGAATCAAGAAAAACCAAAAAGGCCGCAGGAGCAACTTCCGGTCTCGCCACAATTGCGACAATCCTGGACCAAAAACAAAAGCAAGATACTGGTCTTGCAGGGCATGGTGATATGAGTAGATCCTCCATTAAAAAAGTAGCCAATGCAGAGATTCGTGCGGCAAAGAGCTTTCTAGAAAAGCGCAAGATCAAAAAGATCAGTCCACGCAAGTTCGCCATGGCAGCCAAGGAGCTTGACAAAGGTTTCCAAGAGACGCTACAAATACTCACGCAACAACTTTCTGGAGGGCAAGTCTGATGGCAGATCCACTTAGAGAATACGTTGAACCATCCAGCATATTCGCAGATCGTGAAAAGCTACCACCACAGAAGTTTGGCGACGACAACTATGAGAACATGGTGAATTACATCATGCGCCATGGCGTGATCGCTCCAACTAAAATTGGTCGTTCAAATGAAATGTCGGAAAGTCCTGGAGAGTCATTTTCAGAAGTTTATTCCAAAGGGGGAAGCCCATCAGAAATTTACGATGCTTTCAGAGAAGGTTATTTGAGGCCGTCTGATGTTCCTGAGGAAAGCTGGAGACAGAAATCTCAAAATTCTATTGCGAGTGCCGCAGAATATCTTGGCATGAACCCATATGAGGCTCGCAAGTTCGCTGGAAATTTGACAGGCGACGCGAATCAAAGCATTGCGGAAGGCATGGGCGTTGCAGACTTCACTCCTGCTGGATTGGTTTTCGCAGCTAATGAAGCCTACAGAGACTTGGGAACAGCTGAAAGCAAGTTAGATGCTTTAGCTGGGGTTGTTGGTGGTGCATTCTCTGTAGCTGAAGCATTCCCTTTGACCAAAACGATGACTCGTCCAGCTCTAGCTTGGTTGAAGTCTATCACTTCAAAGGCTGCAGTCCCACGCAGCGAAAAGGTTGACGCAATCGTCGCGGCTGACAAAGTTCAAGACAATTTGGACGAGATGATCACAGGCGAAGTCCCAACTCAACAATACGACGATGATGGTGTTTTGGGCAACCTGCCTGATCCAACAACAGTGAATCGCAGAGAAGTGATGGGTGGTTTGTCTGCTTTGGGTGTAACAGCCGCAGCCCCATCGGTGATGAAGATTGTTGATGATATTCCACTTCCAGTCAAGGCAGCTGTTGAGAGAGTCCCACCACCTTCAGAGCTTGCAGCTTTATCAGAAGGTGTTAGGAAAACTCGCAGCTTTAATGACCTAGTAAATGACGTTGTTGAAGAGTATGATGTCAGCCCGAGGGAGGCTGCTGATATGGCTCTTGAAAGCATTCAAGGGATTGATGAAGTTTTTGATAGCTTAGTTGACGAGGGTGACAACATTAAGAATTGGCTTGATAGTGACGAGGCAGGTCTGGACAATTATTTCGAGAAGTTCGGAACCCAAGCACCAACAGGTTATGAGGATGATGCATATTACGTAATTGAAGAGTTGATGGGTGAGCCTTATTTCATGACTAAAGCTGAAGTTGGCGAATGGTTTAAAAAAGAAGGAATCATTGACTGATGGGAACGACATCAAGAATAGTTACTAATTTTTTAAAGTCCGTAATTGACAAAGGCGAGACAGATGTCGGTCGCAGAGGATTCCTGACAGGAGCTGTTGCAGCTCCAATTGTAGGAGCCATAAGTCAAATTCCTGCTGGCAAAATTGCCTCAGGTGCTTTGCCAGATGTTTCTTCATTGGCGAGAGAGTCTGCTGAAGAGGTTGCTGAATCACTTTCTGAAGTCACTTCATCTTTTTTTAAAAATATGGACCAAGAATTAGAATTTGGAGCAGAAGCATATAGGGCTGTCACAGGGAAAAACGTCACCCCACAAGAGCTTCTTGAGAGAGACATGGCTGAATATCTTTATTTTCAAGAAAATGATATGAATCCTGGAATGGTAGAAATTGCAACAGAAAAAATGGGAGAGGTCCCAGTTCATTCAGCTTTGGAGGATGTTGCCGAGATTGCTGAAGAGAGTCCTGAGTTTTTAGGGACACTTCAGAAATACATGGGACAGGCTGATGTTTATGAATATGGATCTCAATATGGTGATGAAATAACACCTAGACTTTTTATGGCAGAGAATCCAGAAAAATTGTTCCCGATGCATAAACCAACATATCAAGTTCCTTCTCCTCCCAATGATTATAACCCTGCAGACGTTGCAGAGTGGATAGCATCAAAAGGAATACGAGAAACACAATATTACAAAGATTTAGTTAAAGCTGGAGATTCTGACTGATGTCCTCACTCTCCAGAGCGATGGTTGGTCTGACTGATGACACAGTTCGTTGGTTACAGAGTCTTTCCCGAAAATACACGAACAATTACGAGCCTAGGTCTTCTCAAGAGCTGGCTGAGGATGCTGCGACCAAAATATACAACCTTCAGCAAGAATCTCCGGAGACTTTCAACCAAATTGATGCTATAAAACTTTACGAGGCTCTCAGACAAGCTGAAGCTGGAGATCTTGACGTTGGGTTGATGGATCCAGCCAAATTCTTGAAGGCAACACCAGACATAAATGAAGCCTATAGCCCAGAGATATTGCGAAAGAAAAGACAAGAGTTAGAAGACATTTATGGAGATGGAATAAACTGGGATACCTCTCCATATTTAAAATACAAAGTCAAGCCTGACGGGTCAATCCAAATTCTAGGCCACGAAGGTCGCAATAGAAATTCTTTTGTTCAGTCTCTTGGTTTTCCGGAGCAGTTTGTTGAATTCATCCCAGGAAAAAGTTATCCACCGCAGCCATTGCTGCGAGAGTTGCCACCAGACACCCTAATCAGAAATGAAGAGACAGAAAAGCGAATGGGTGTTTTGGGCGATGTCATCAAACTTTTGTCTGTTGGTGGTGTTGCACCATTGTTGACTTCCGGAGAGGAGGAGGATAAACAATGAACAGGTCGTCTTTCCCGTCACTTATATCCAAAGGAGGATCCAAAATGAAGCATGGGATGAAGAAAAAGAAAACTATGAAGAAAAAGAAGAAAGGGTACTAGTGCCCAAGGAAAAGACCGAAGAAGTTGTTGAAGTTTTTGTCACTGGTGTTTCTATGAGTGGTGGCGGTGGAATAGGATTGGAAAGCGATGATCGATCTGATCAGAGAGATCAAGAAGCAGATCCGGCTCCAGAAAACAGCGATAGCTAGCGAGATGGTTGAAGGTCGCATGAGCGACTTTCAGTCATACAGCAAAAACGTCGGGATTGCGGAAGGCTTAGAACAGGCTTGCGCATTGATCGATGAAACGATGAAAAAAATGAATCAGGAGGATGAATAATCATGTCTCATCCGCATGCAAAAGACCTCATCACAGATGAGCAGACCAATGCGACGTTAGGGTCGCACCAGTTCCCCAAGCCACTGGGCTGGAAAGTATTGGTTCAGCCTAATCAAGCCAAGGCTAAAACAAAAGGTGGCATTTTCCTTCCGGAAAGCTCCAAAGACAATGAAGAATACCTCACAGCCCACGGCACAATTCTTGCTATGGGTGAATTGGCGTATCGAGACCGTGACACAGGCCAAGCATGGAAAGGCCAGTGGCCAACAGAAGGAAACTCTGTAACATACGGCAAATACGCAGGTCAAAAATTAACAATCAATGGCGTCAAAATGTTGCTCCTTAATGATGACGAGATCACATCGGTCTTGCCAGAAGGCGTCAGCATTGCAGCGTATGTGGAGTGAGGTAAGCCATGAATGAAAGTGTAGTTCTCGAAGAGCTCGAGAAAGAGATCGCTGAGGCCAAGAAAACTTCTGGCCAAGACGACAACTTTGAAATTGAAGTCACAGATGAGTCTGATTCCCCAGAGGAAAAGCAAGAAGCTGTGAAAGAAGACACCGAAGAAGAATACAGCGGCAAAGTCCAAAAGCGAATCAAAAAGCTAGTGGACCAACGCAGAGAAGCTGAGGTTCAGGCTCGCCAGTACCAAGAAGAAACAGCACAGCTGAAGTCTCGTCTTGAGCGTCTTGAAAAAGGCAATGAGCACCAAGCCCAAGATCAATTCAACACGCGATACAAGCAGACTCGCGCTGCTCTTTCCAAAGCTGTTGAAGAAGGCGACACAGAAGCTCAAGTGTCTTTCAGCGAGCAGTTGGCCGACATGAGAGCAGCCATGCGAGTCGCTGAGATGCAAAGGCAGATGGCCCAGCAACAAGCAGCCTCCCCAACTGTTGGTCGCGCAAAACAGGCCGCTCAGAATCCCCCTCCGCAAAAAGCAATGAGTTGGTGGGAGAAAAACAGATGGTTCGACAGCAATGGTTTTTCGCGGGAAACAGCCGCAGCAAGAGCGATTGATGTGCAGTTGGACCTCGAAGGATTTGACAAAGAATCTGACGAATATTACGATCAGTTAGATTTTCGTTTACGAAACGTGTTTCCCGAGCTAAACTCGGGGAAAGTGCAAGGCAAACCACGAGCAAAAAGCAGAGCACCAGTAGCGCCAACTGCAGGCGGTTCAGGAGCACCTCGCACAAATGGCAGGACAAGAATGACTCAAGATCAACTCCGAATGGCCAGAGAGCTGGGCATCACTGACGAAAAAGGGCTGAAGCAATATGCAGCTGAAATTCAAAAACAGGCAAGGAGCTAAGTCATGACAAAGTCCCGCAATGTACGCGCAGCTGAGACTCGCGAAGAAGTCCGTGCAGAAGAGGCTCGTCCCAAGACTGCATGGAAACCACCATCGTTGTTAGATGCACCGAAGCCTCGTCCTGGCATGGTCCAACGATGGGTAACAACCTCGATTCAGGGTAAAGACTCGCCAGACAATGTATACAAACGTATGCGCGAAGGCTGGTCACCACGCTCTGCTGACTCCGTTAAAGATGAGTTGTTCCCGACCATCAACCACGGCCAGTGGGCAGGTTCTATTGGAATTGAAGGAATGCTGCTCTGTGAAATGCCTGTTGAAGACCGAGCCTCTCAAAAGGAATGGTACAACAAAAGGAATTTAGAGCAGAACGAATCAATTGCAGGAGAGCTTGATGCGTTAGGACGCAACAATGGGCAACCGATTTATCAAGATCGGAAGTCTGAAGTTAGTCGTGGCAGATCGGTTTCTGTCATGAATGATTAACCTTTAACGCTAAGGAGCGATAATATGGCAAACGTAGATGCCGCATTTGGGTTCGTCCCAGTTCGCCACATGAGCGGTAATGCACCTCGTGCAAATAAGTATACCATTACGTCTGGTTTGGCTGAGAACATCTTCACTGGTGATCTTTGCATTCTGACTGCAGATGGGGTCATCACACCTCACACTGCAACAGAAACCAACAACATTGGTGTATTTGCTGGGGTGTCTTATACCGCTGCAGATGGCTCGTATGTTTACAGTGAATATTGGCCATCAGGCACAACAGCTACAGACATCATAGCATATGTGTACGATGATCCATTCACCGTATTCAAAGTTCAGTCCGCTGGAACAACAGCTCAGACTAATATCGGCAACTGTGCTGATGTTGTTGCTGGGGCAGGGTCCACGCTGACTGGTAACTCTGGTTTTGAGATTAGTGGAACGATGGCTGCAGGTATTGCTACTTGCAAAATCATTGCACTTTACGACTCTCCAGACAACGCATTCGGCGCAAATGCTATCATGGAGGTGCTCATTGATGAACACATCCTTGGTACAAATGTAGCTGGTATATAAGGAGGGTCTGAACGATGGCAATGAATAGAGCATCATTTGCAAAAATGCTTGAGCCAGGACTGAACACTCTCTTCGGTCTTGAGTACGACAGATACCCAGAAGAGTATGCTGCGGTATTTGAAAGCAACACCTCGCAGAAGGCATTCGAAGAAGATGTCTTGTTGCAAGGTTTTGGCAACGCTCCCACTAAAAATGAAGGTGCGGCTGTATCTTATGATGCTGCTTCGCAACAGTGGACTGCACGTTACCAGCACGAAACGATTGCCTTGGCATTCTCGATCACCGAGGAAGCTGAAGAAGATGGCCAATATGGCTCAATCGCTTCTCGCTACACAAAAGCTCTTGCGCGGTCGATGGCTTCGACCAAAGAGATCAAGGCTGCAAATGTCTTGAACAATGCGCAAGCTGCTGGGTTTACTGGTGGCGATGGTCAAACTTTGTTGAGTGCTTCTCACCCAACCCAGAATGGCAATCAGTCTAATGTCCTTGCGACGGCGGCGGATCTTTCGGAGACTTCTTTAGAGTCAATCTTGATTCAAATCTCTGATATGAAAGACGACCGTGGTCTTCGGATTGCCGCTCAAGGCACTCAGCTGATAATCCCGACAGCTTATCAGTTTGTCGCGGAGCGTCTGCTGGAGTCGACACTCCGGACAGGCACAGCTGACAATGACCTTAATGCGATTAAGTCCGGTGGTTATTTGCCCAAAGGCTATCACGTTATGCGTCGTTTGACTGATGCTGATGGGTTCTTTGTGCAGACTGATGTCCCTGATGGACTGAAGATGTTCCAAAGGTCGCCTATGAAAAAAGGCATGGAAGGTGATTTCGAGACTGGTAATGTCCGCTACAAAGTTCGCGAGCGTTATTCTTTCGGCTTCACTGACTGGCGTGGTGTCTTCGGGTCTGAAGGCGCAGCATAAAATTTAGGGAGGGCGAAGCGTCCTCCCTTTTCCATCCTGACAGCAACAGCTGACAATAGCCAAGACAGGAGATCATAATGGCTAATACAACATTTAAAGGTCCAGTCCGGTCTGAAAACGGATTCCAAGACATTACTAAAAATACAACAACAGGTGCTGTAACAAGCACAATGACGCTTCAAACATATGAAGCAACCATAACTGTTGCAAATGGCGCAACCACAGGCAAAGAAGCAGCCATCGGGATGCCTTCAAACTTTATCCCAATGGGTGTAACTATTGCGGTCACCACTGCAGCTGCAAATGCAGTTAATCTTCAAGACATTGGCACAGATGCTAATACTGATGGCTTCGTTGATGGAATCAGCGTCGCAGTCAATAGCGTCGGATTCAAAGGCTTCTTTGCTTGCAATGGCATTTTAGGAATGTCTGGAGCTACAACCACAGCAGCTTTGGAGACCTCAGATGAGGTCGAGCTCGTTGTGTCAGGTGATCCTGGTGGCGACACTGTAATTGTTCTGAAATTCCTTGGAATATCTAGCTCTTCGGATGCATCTTAATTTGGTGGGGCTTTGGCCCCATCAACAATTTACAGGAGGGTCATAGATGGCTAACATTACAAGTGTGAAGACGATTACTGAAAACACCAGTGAAGTAGTCATGGCATTCCAACTGCAGTATGTGGACACTGGGGATGAAGATGCTGTAAAAAAAGTTGATGTTTCAACTTTGGCAAAGAATGCCAATGGGCAGTCTTGCAATTCTGTCAGTCTTTTGGAGTGTTGGTGGATAATACAAGGCATGACGGTCATGGTTGAGGCAGATGCAAGCACAGACATCATAATGATGCATATGGCAGCTGATGACATAGGATATCAAGACTTCAGCAAGTTTGGCGGACTGCCATCAACTGTAGAATATGGCAGCACAACTGGCGATGTCATGTTCACGACAACTGGCCTTGGAGCTGTTGGTGACACATACAACATTATTTTGCGGATGAAAAAACACTACGCATAGGAAAAGTGAATGGCGACATCTAACACATATGCTTTCCGACCAGATGTTGAAGAGATAATCGCTGAATCATTTGAGCGGTGCGGGATAGACGACGAAACTCGGACAGGCTACCAAGCCAAAGCAGCTCGCAGGAGCCTTAATTTGCTTTTCAGCGAGTTTGCTAACCGTGGAATAAATTATTGGGCTGTCCAGAATAATACGTTAGCTTTGGTCGAAGACCAAACAGCTTACACATTGCCTGTCGGAACGATAGATCTGATTGATGTTGTGATACGCCAAACGACTGGCGGCACAACAACTGACACAACAATCCAAAGAGTCAGCATATCAGAATACAACCAGCTGCCAAACAAATCTTCTTCTGGCAAGCCAAGCCAATATATGTTAGACAAGCAATACACTCCAACAATCAATGTTTGGCAAGTTCCAGACAGGACAGATTACAGTCTGGTTTATTGGTCAATAAATCAACTCGAAGATATAACAGCCAGCAACCAAGATGCAGACATCCCTTACAGATGGACAGATTGCCTCTGTGCTGGGCTGGCGAGCAAGTTGGCAATGAAATATGCCCCTGATAAATTTAACTTGTTGAATCAGGTTTATGAAAGAGCATTCGAGTTTGCAGCTGCGACAGACAATGATGGCGTTTCAATGAGAGTCCGGCCGAAAGGATTAAATCTTATCTGATGGCAAGAGTTAAGTATGCAAAAGGCAAACGATCTTTAGCGATCAGTGATCGCTCTGGATTACGTGTGCCTTATACTCAGCTCAAGACAACTTGGGATGGCCTCAGAGTTTCCCCAGAAGACTGGGAGCCAAAGCAGCCGCAGCTGACTCCTGCGAAAAATGTTGTTGATGCAACAGCTCTTTTCAGCCCAAGGCCAGACAACGATCCAGAGAATGTTGAAATATTTATTGGATTTAATTATGATCCATTCGTAGATCCTCGTCAAAGGCCAGGAGTTGGTGTTCATGGAACAGGCTTCATTGGTCGCATATCCAGATTTGATGTAGAAAACACATCCGTAGCTGGAGCTAGTGGAACAGGTTCTGTTGGCACTATTTCACTGCTTATCACTACAGAAATCAGTGTGACAGGATCATCCGGTTCCGGCGAAGTTGCAATAGATGTAGCAGCAGTGCAAACCTTGGCAGTGACGGTTCAAAGTGTTGGCGGGGCAAACAAATACTTTATTGCTGGCGTTCAGCAAGACACGCTGGAATTAATGGAAAGCAGAACATATTATTTCGATCAGTCCGACAGCAGCAATAGCGGACATCCATTGCGATTCAGCACCACGCCAAACGGCACACACGGTGGAGGCAGCGAGTACACAACAGGTGTGACAACTTCTGGGACTCCAGGAAATGCTGGCGCGTATACTCAGATAGTTGTTGCTGACAGCGCACCGACACTTTACTACTACTGCACCCAACACTCTGCTATGGGAGGGCAGGCAAATACACCTGTCTTCGCATCGGTTGTAGTTGAACTAAGCGATATTGTGGCTGGCGCAAGTGGAACAGGTGCTGTCGGAAATGGAGCTCTAGTAGGCTCCCCAACTGCCACTGGCGCAAGTGGAACAGGTGCCGTCGGGAACGAAAGCATAGATATACTTGGCTGGGGTAACGCTGGCTGGGGAGAAGATGGATGGGGCGAATAATATGAGTTACACAACACTAAAGGCCAACATTCAAAATTTTATAGAAGATGACTCTACAGAGTTCGTCGCGTCAATTGACACAATAATAGCGCAAGCTGAAGAAATGGTGTTCCAAAGGCTTCCGAACCTTCCTTGTTTCCGGCAGACATCTTCCGCAGCGAATCTAGTGGCAGGGACAGCTTCATACACAATCCCAACAGCTCGGATGATCCGTCAGGTTTCCATAACAGATACAAATGTTGTCACATATCTTGACCACAGATTAGATTCTTATGTTCGTGATTATTGGCCAAATGCCACGACCCAAGGAACACCCAGAATGTACAGCACAGATAGTGCAGGAACATCTGGAACAGTCATCACATTAGCACCAACACCATCAGCCACCTTGGCCTATAGTGTTGACTTTATAGCACCAGGAGCTGGCCTGAGTTCATCTAACGCTGACACATGGATCGACACCAATGCACCTGCTGTTTTGTTGGCAGCTGCATTGTTTGAAAGTTCTGCTTTCCTTAAAGCACCAGAAACGCTAAACTTATACAAAGGCCAGTTTGATGAGGCTGTGCAGCTCTTTCAGCAAGAGATGGGCAGGAACTATACAGCAGAATACAATGGAGGCATATAATGGCTATCACACAAGCGATGTCCACACTTTTTAAAAAAGATGTTCTGTTGGGTGATCATCACCTAGACAGTGACAATATTTACATTGCGCTATACACCAGCAGCGCGACACTGAGCGCGGCAACAGACGGTTACATAACCAGCAATGAAGTTGCCAACGGCAATGGATACACAACAGGCGGCAATGCGCTGGCGAGTAAGGCGGTCACCGAAAACAGCACAAGCGGTGTTTTTGATGCGGCTGATCCAGAGTGGACAAGCGCAACATTTACTGCTCGTGGTGCTTTGATTTACAACAAAACGCTGGGCGATGCTTCATCAAACGCAAGAGGCGCAATTGCAATCTTGGACTTTGGTGGTGACTTCTCTGTCTCTGGTGGTACTTTTAAAATTGTATTCCCAGCGGCTACTGCAAGCAATGCAATTGTAAGGATCGACTAAAATGGCTTCATCCTATGACAATGACTTACGCCTCAATGAAATGGCGACTGGCGATCAGTCGGGTTCATGGGGAACAGTCACAAACTTAAACTTAGAAATAATTGCGGAGGCGTTCAGCTACGGCACACGCGCTATTGCCAACGACTCCACAGACAACATAACACTTGCAGATGGGGCATCAGACGCTGACCGCAGCATGTATCTAAAGCTGACTGGTGGCGGTCAGGCTTGCACAGTCAGTCTTTTGCCCAACACTGTTTCAAAGGTTTGGCTGATTGAAAATGCAACGTCTGCAACTTTGACATTCACCCAAGGCTCTGGGGCAAATGTTGCGGTGCTTGCTGGTCAGGTCAAAATGATCGCCACAGATGGCGCAGGATCAGGTGCGGTAGTTTACGATTTATTTACAGATGTGAATTTTGCTGGAACAACACATTTTGACAACATTGATGTTGATGGAACGACCAATCTTGATGCGGTGGATATTGATGGCGCAGTTCAGCTAGACGCTACCTTAACGGTAGGTGTTGATGATACTGGTTATGACGTTAAGTTTTTTGGAGATACTGCCAGTGCTTTTATGCAATGGGACGCGAGTGCTGATGATTTAATTCTTGGTGGCGGTGCAGGGTTAATTGTTCCAGAGGGCCAGCTTACAATTGCATCTACGGCAATGACCAGTTCAGCGGCTGACTTAAATCAGCTTGACGGGAAAGTAGCTAAGACGGCTGGCTTAGAAACCATTTGGGTTCCTGCAGCCGCAATGTATCCCAGCACAACTAATCCTTGCTCTGACCTTACTCAAGTCGAGACCACCGCGCTTCGCCCTGATATGAAAGTCTTAGATTTTGCAGCCGATGCAGATGACTTTGCTCAGTTCTCAATAGCGTTTCCAAAAAGTTGGAATGAAGGCACGATAAAGTTCCAAGTATTCTGGACACCTAGCACCACTAATACTGGCAATTGCATCTGGGGCTTGCAGGGCGTTTCGGTTGCCGATGGTGCCACTATAGATGTTGCGTTTGGTACAGCCGTAACTGTTACAGACGCAGGGATAGGCACGGTAGAAGATCAACAGGTTTCTGCTGTTAGCGGGGACGTAACCCTTACAAATGCTGCTGTTGATACGCAATCTTATTTCCAAATATTTAGAGATGCTAATGCGGGAGGCGATACATTTACTGGCGTGTCTCGTTTGTTGGGCATTAAACTATTCTTCACTACCGATGCAGCAAACGATGCGTAGGAGCTTGACATGAGTTTTGGTTATCAAGTTTTAGGTTTCGGTGCTTTTACAAGCGGCGGTGGATTAGATGCTACTGGCGGAACTATCACTGAAGCAGGGGGTTTTAAAATCCACACGTTTACAAGTAGTGGTACTTTTACAGTAAACTCTGGCGAATCTTCCGGTATTGAATTTTTAATAATTGCTGGTGGTGGCGGTGGTGGAACGCAGCACTCAGGTGGTGGCGGTGCTGGCGGTTATCGTTCTTCTGTTGGATCAGAAAATACTGGGGGTGGTGCATCTACCGAAAGTCGAATGAGCGTTAGCGCAGGAAGCTATACCGTAACCGTTGGCGCAGGTGGCGCAGGAGGGGCATCAGGCGGGAATGGTAGTGGTGGTTTTGGCACCAACGGCTCAAATTCTTCATTTAATTCTGTGACATCTACAGGCGGCGGAGGTGGTAGTTCTTGGCAGGGAGGTGGAGCGGGAACCAACGCAGGTAAAGTTGGGGGATCAGGCGGCGGCTCTGGTTATCCCAATACTGCTGGGGGTGCGGGTACGTCTGGGCAAGGTTTTGCTGGAGGTAAGTCCACTTCATCGGGGGCGGGTGTTCCACATGGAGGTGGCGGCGGCGGTGCATCAGCGGTTGGCACAAACAACCAAGGCACAATTGGCAACTACTCATCAACCAATCCTGAGCAGGGAGGTGCTGGGGGTGCAGGTTTAGCCTCTGTAATTTCTGGTTCGTCAGTTACAAGAGCAGGAGGCGGCGGTGGCGGGACTTACAGTCCAAACGTAACTAACGCTAACCTATTAAATTCTGGGGGTGCGGGTGGCGGTGGACACGGAGGTTATAGAGCTAGTGAAAATAACCCAGCACTTGGTACAGTAAATCCAACGGCTGGATCAGCTAATACAGGCGGCGGAGGTGGCGGTTGCCAAGAATGGCAACGCTCTGGTGCGGCAGGTGGCTCTGGAACAGTTATCATAAGGTATGCAATATGAGCCATTTTGCAAAAATAGAAGGTGGAATTGTCACGCAAGTCATTGTAGCAGAGCAAGACTTTATTGATACTCAATCAGGCACTTGGGTTCAGACCAGTTATAATACACACGGCGGTCAGCATACGCTAGGCAACACGCCTCTGCGGAAAAACTATGCTGGTGTCGGCTACACATATGACAGTAATAAGGATGCTTTTTATGCACCACAACCGTTTCCAAGTTGGGTGCTAAACGAAACAACCTGTTTGTGGGAATCGCCTGTTGCCTATCCAAGTGATGGGAAAAAATACACTTGGAATGAAGACAAAACAAGCTGGGTTGAGGTAACTTAATGGACAAACGCACAGTAGCCTCTGCACATAGCAGAATTGATGATTTAAATATCACCTTTGCATCTCTTCGCACGGAAGTGACCATACAACACAAAGAACTGTTTACGAGGGTAAAGCGTTTAGAGGCGATTATGATCGGTGCCAGTGCAGCAATCATCTTGATGCTTATCACTGTGCTAACAAAAATGGGGTAAGAGCATGACTATGGAAAAGTTTCTGGCATGGAAAATTATGCCTCGGTTCATGATGTTGGTGATGACGGTTATGTATATCCGTGTGATTGAGTGGTTCATGTCTCTCCCACAGGATGTTGTCAGCACTCAGGCCACTGCATTGACTGCCACTGTGACAGGTGCTATGACAGGTGCATTCGCTGTGTGGTTAGGATCAGAGAAATGATGGCACTGCTAGGAAGCCTTCTAGGTTTCGGATCATCGTTTCTCCCTTCTGTGCTGGATTACTTCAAGGCAAACCAACAACAAAAACACCGCATTGAAATGATGCAAATAGAAACGGATCTTGCTCAAAGACGCAGCGAAATGAAGCTGGTTGAGCTAGATAAAAAGGCAGACATCGAAGAAACAAAAGGGTTGTATGCACATGACCGATCTATTGACGCTGGAGGCTTTGTCAACGCTCTCAGGGGCAGCGTTCGCCCTATCATTACTTATGCCTTTTTCGGATTGTTCGTAGCCACGAAAGTTGTGATCATGGTCAAAGTCACGCAAGCTGGTGGTGATTGGATGCAAGCAGTTGACTTGATGTGGGATGGAGAAACGTCCGGACTGTTCAGTGCGGTCTTGGCTTTTTGGTTTGGGAATCGTGCGATCACGAAGTATGCGGGGAAGTAGCCATGGGATACAAGTTAGGAAAACGAAGCCTATCAAGGCTAGAAGGTGTCAACGAAAATCTGGTAACTGTCGTGAAGTACGCCATCGGCGTCACCAAACAAGACTTTTCAGTGATTTGCGGGTTGAGGACGATAGAAGAGCAAAAAGCTCTTGTCGCCAAAGGTGCCAGCCAAACAATGAAAAGCAAGCACATCCACGGCAATGCCGTCGACTTGATGGCTTACGTTGATGGTGGTCGTTGGGAGCTCAACCTTTACGACGAGATTGCTGATGCGATGAAAGAAGCTGCTGCAGCCTCTGGAGTTAAGATCAAGTGGGGCGCAGCTTGGACAGTTGACTCTCTCGGGGATTGGGAGGGCACTGCGGAGAATGCGATGAACAGCTACATTGACATTCGCAGGTCACAAGGTCGTAGGCCATTCATAGATGCACCTCATTTTGAGCTAGCTTTTTAATATGACTTTTTCTCTGATAAAATATAACTCAGGGATTGTCAAGGACACCACAGAATATTCTGCTGGTAAGAATGGGCCATTTTACGTTGACAGCGATCTTGTTCGTTTTGTTAATGGATATCCAGAAAAGATCGGTGGCTGGGAAAAAGATGCGTTTTATGCATTAGACCCTGCTGGAGAAACAACGTCTACTGAAGCCACATTGACTGGCATTGGTCGGAAGATGGTTTTCTGGAGAGCAGTCGATGGTTTTGATAGGATAGCTGTCGGGACGCACAACCATCTTTACATAATTCAAAACAATGCAATCTATGACATAACACCACTGCGGAAAACCACGAGCAACCTCTCTAATCCTTTGGTCGTTACCAATGGCAGCACAACTATCACCGTAACCGATAATTCGCATGGAGCTTCAGACGGTGATTTTGTTGTAATAAACTCTGCCACCGCTACAGGAGGGATCCCCGCAGACACAATCAACAGAATGTCTGGCTATCAAATAACTTTCATTGACACTAATTCTTATTCAATACAATCCCCATCAGCTGCAACGAGCGGAGCCACAGGTGGTGGAACGACAATAGACATAAAATACCTGATCGGCTCTAGTGATGGGTTGGGCTCACAAAGCGCCAATCCTGCTCTGGGTTGGGGTGTTGGTGGATGGGGTGAGTCAACGTGGAACACGGCAAGATCTTTGTCTCTATCTCAAGTAAACTTAGAAAGTTCTGCTTGGAGCTTAAATCTTTGGGGAGAAGACCTCCTTGCAACGGTCAGGGGGAGTGATGTTTATTATTGGGACACATCTTCTAATGTTACGAGCAGAGCAGTTTTGGTGTCATCAATAGCCGGAGCAGCTTCTGTCCCAGAAAAAATAAGAGTGTCTGTCGTTAGTTTTCCAGACAGACACTTCATAGCTGGTGGGGCCAGCGTTTACGTCGCAGCTGATGGGAGCTCTGGTGACTTGGATCCGATGTTGGTTCGCTGGTCAACTCAAGAAGACTTCACGAAGTTTGCACCAACAGCAACCAACACAGCTGGTGATCAACGGTTGGAAGTTGGCACAAAAATAATCACAATGGTCAACACCCGAGAAGAAACTATAATAAGCACCGACGAGGCTATTTATGGCATGACGTTCGTGGGGGCACCATTCATATTCTCTTTCCGATTGCTGGCCACTGGAGTTGGTGCCAATGGCATAAACTCGATGATCGCTATTGATGGCAATGTATATTGGATGAGCAACAGATCTTTTTACGTTTATGATGGTGTTGTCAAAGAGATTCCTTGTTCCGTAAAACATTTTGTTTTCGACAGAATGCAAGGTCGTTATTTCGACAAGACTGCAGTCGGTCATAATGTTGAATTCAACGAGGTCACTTGGTTCTATGTTTCTGACCAGAACACAGCTGCTAATAATCCTGAGCCAGACAGTTATGTTTCTTACAACTATGCTGAAAATGCTTGGTCTATTGGAGCTATGGACAGGACGGTCTGGAATGATGCGTTTGGCTCTCGAGAAAAACCATTCGCATTTGATGCAGGTGGTCATTTGTATAATCAAGAAACAGGCACAAGCGCAGATGGCGCAGCTATGAATTGCTTTATTGAAGGTGCGCCAAGAGAAATGACGACGGAAGGCAATAACCTTTATATGGTTGACAGGATAATCCCAGACATTACAATGGGAGCCAACAGCACAGTTTCAGTTTTCATGAATACTCGCAAGTTCCCGAATGCTTCTGAGACTTCCAAAGGTCCATTCAACATCACTTCCACAACCGAAAAGATCAGCACCAGAGCAAAAGGTCGCCAGATAGCTTTAAAGTTCCAAAGCACAGGAACCCAAGACGAATGGCAGCTTGGAGATTTTAGAATTGACTTGAGACAGGATGGCCCAAGATGACACAGCCAGCAGCCCCACTAGCAGTTTTGAGGTTGCCAACTCCCCCAGAGGAGTATCACCGGAGTTATATGGCACGATTGACCAATACAATCGAGTTAGAAAAACAGGCAACTTATTTTGCCAACTCTGCAGGTCTTAATTCAGCCACAGAGCAAGTTGAAGCTACAGCGTGGTTCATTGGGTAATGGCTAACAACTATAAAAACGCGAAAGTTGATTTGACGGGAACAGGAGCAACTGTCCTTTATACGACTCCCAGCGCGACCACCACACTGATCAAGTCATTGCTTGTTTCTGAAGACAGCGGCAATGCCGACACAATCACCGTCACAATAACAGACGCAGCCTCATCTCCTGCGACTTTCTCTTTATTTAAAGTCAAGGCTGTGGGCGCGAATGCAACTGTTGAGCTTTTGACGCAGCCTTTGGTTGTTCAAGAAGATGAGATAATAAAAGTCACCGCAGCCACAGGAAACAGGTTGCACGTTGTGGCATCATTGCTGGAGATAAGTTAATGATTTACTACTCACGCAATATAAACTAAAATTAGTCAAAGGAATCTTTCATGGCTACAGCAGGTGCATTGACAGGACTGACAGGCGAGACAACTGAAGAGGAGTCTGTGCCTGTTGAATATGGCGTTTTCCAAAACACTGCAGTCACTCAAGATCCCAACATTGACCTCCAAACAATGTATGGAACTGCGGCTGTCCCAACTCTGACTTGGGTGACCCAGATCCAAACAGGTGAGCGGAGCTTTGATCCTAGTAGCCAGTTCGACAACTCGATGCTTGAGGATTATCAAAAGCTAGTCGACTCTCAAGGCCAACCAACAGGCATGATGGGTCCAGGACAGATCAGCAAGCAAGTCACCGGAGACACTTTGAGCCAGATTGGGCAGACAGTTGGAGCTTCTGCAGGGGCAGCTTTGGTTGATCCATACATGTCTGGGGATTCTGGGGCCAAGCTGTTAGCAGGAGCCAAAGGTGCATTCAAAGACCTTCCCTCCGAGCTAGTTGCAGACAGCACCAAAGCTGGCTACAAAATTTTAGAGACTGGGTTGTCTGACAATGCAGTTTATTACCCAGAGCTTTCGAACAAAGCAACAGCCGCAGCAACTGGGAATGAGGCTGCTTATAATGCACTCAAAGGCAGCTCAGAAGTTGTCAATGGCAGAAGAGTTTATGAGGCTGGTGCGCTTGAAAACTTGCCAAAAGGTGTTGAAAGTAACATAGCCGCAGAAGCAATAACATCAGCTTCAACACCACCAACATTCTTCGAAGGTGTGGGCAATAGGCTCTGGGGTGAAGGTGCCAAGGCCAACTGGAGTGCGGCTGGTGGTGCTGGTTTGGCAGCTTTCGGAGTCAACCTGCTCATGGGCAAGAAGCCTAAAGAGGCAGCTAAGTCTGCAGGAGCCTCTGCTATCGGGATGGCTCTCGGAAATGCTATACTTCCAGGAATTGGTGGAGTTGTTGGCAGCATGCTGGGTGGTGCTTTGGGTGGAAGGGTAATATGCAATGAGCTGATGCGCCAAGGCTTGATGGACAGGCAGAGCGTGATCCTTGACTATCGATTCACGAGAGACTATCTTTCCCCGCAGCACGTCAATGGATATCACGTTTGGGCAGTGTGGATGGTCAAGCAGATGCGCAAAGGTCGCTTTGTTGGTTTGTGGAAACACCTAGCCCAACACAGGTCGAATGAGATTGCTTACATATATGGCCAGAGAACCAAGCCAGATTATCTAGGCAAGATTTACCGGAAGATATTAGAGCCAGCATGCTGGGTTGTTGGCGCGTTCACAAAAAAGACAGACTGGTCTGTTCTTTACAAAACTAAGGAGGCTTAGATGGCCGAACAAATGCCTGATATGCGTGGAGCGAATATGGATGCTGGAATGGATCCGAGAGCACGCGAAGCGATGATGCAACCGGACGAAGAGATTGCAGCAGTTCTTTTGGCTCGATTGTCGAACATGTCTCCTGAGGAGCTTGGTCGGTTGGACGAAGCGATCACCCCTGAAGTTGCTCGGATCCTAATAAAGTTGATCCCAGAGCTGGCGCAGCTTATAGAAGCGGTTGAAGGACAACAAGCAGCTCCGCAGATGGGTGCTTTGGGCGGTATGTGATGGATGTTCGGAGAGCTGGGCCACTCGATATTTCGGCGATTATTGCGCTTCTTATGGAGATGCATAAAAACACCGAGATTCCCGTCTCACCGATAAGCAGTGAAAAGCTGGTCGCCAAGATCAGCGAATCAATACACAGAGGCATAGTGTTCGTGGCGATCGACGAAAAGAACGAAATATTAGGATCAATCGGAGGGATAATCAGCACTGACTGGTGGTCTGATGAAAGGCATCTTTCTGATATGTGGTTTTATGTTTCTAAGGCCAGCCGAAAGACCAGAGTTGCTTATGAGTTAGTCAAAAATTTTATTGGTATGGCAAAAGAAGCAAAGGTTCCTGTCCGGTTGGGGCATGTTTATTCCGGCGATATGGATCGCAAAGACAACTTTTTTGAAAGACTTGGCCTAGTAAAAGCTGGGTCTTTATTCGTGGGGACGTAAAATGGGCGGCGCATGTCAAAGCACAACAACAACACTTCCTTCTTCTAGCTCAACTCTTTCGGGCACAGAGATCCCAGAATGGGTATCAGCTGGTGGCCGCATACTTTTTGACCAAGCGATGGAGTTGGCCAAGAGCGAATATCCAGAATACACTGGAGCAAGGATAGCGTCTTACACTGATCCGGAAACTGGCGCAGTTAGCAAGCTCACCCCAGAAGAGCAACAAGCGATGGGCATGCTTTCCGGAGACAATGCCACGAAATACCAAACTTATTTGGACACTGCTTATGATGCTGCGAAAGGTCTTGGCCAAGGTTACACCAAACAAGACTACGACACTCTCATGGGCTCTGACTTCAGCTTAGAATCAGCTCAACCTTTCTTAGACATATATCAAGGCGCAGCAGACGCAGGAGTCCGAGAGGCAGAGCGGCAAACAAGACTCGGGCAGAATGATGCCAGAGCTGCAGCTGCCAGAGCAGGAGCATTCGGTGGCTCAAGGCTCGGCATACAAGAAGCTCTTTTAGGCTCAGAAGGTGCTATGGTGGCGGGTGACTTGCGAGCCAAGGCAGCAGCCGAAGGATTAGGATTCGCAGCCAGCAGGTTTGACGCTGATAGAGCTGGCAGGATGGCCGCAGAAGACAGGCAACGTCAGGCTTTCGAGACTGAAGAGGCTTCAAGAGTTCGGGAGGCAGAGGCTTTGCAGTCTTATGCTCCGATGGTACAAGGATTACAAGAACAAGCTGCAGCTGGCCTCTTAGGGGCTGGCGAGGCTCGTCGGAGGCTAGACCAGACAGCTCTTGACTTGGCATTTGCAGACTACACAGAACAAGCTCAATATCCCTACCAGCAACTTAACTTTGCTCTCGGTGCACTCAAAGGCGTTCCGTATGAGCAGAGACAGTTCTCTTTGCAGCAAGGTGAACAGACAGCTCAAGCACCATCAATATATGGCCAAACAATCGGTGGACTAGGTTCTCTGGCCAGTGCGTATTACATGGGCAACAGATAAGGAGCCGACATGGAAGATGAAGAAACAATCGGAGCAGCTGGAACCAGCTACGCTGACCTTCTCGGAATGTCGCAAGGTGCTTTGAATCGTTTGGGTGGAAAAGACTTGATGGAAGATGCCATTGAGATTGCTCGGGAGATATCTCCTGAATACAAACCCATTGATCCTGCTCTTTTGGCTTTTCAATTCTTCACGAACATGGCAGCTGAAGCCTCCAAGCCAGGACAAACAGCTCTGGGCGCAGCTTCAACAGCCTCATTGGTCCCAGCGCAATACCTGATGAAAGACGCAATGGCCAAGCGCGAAGCTGAAGCCAAGCTTCCTGCAACTGCCATCAACATAGCCAAAGCGATCAAGCCACCCAAGGCCACAGGCTCGTCAACAATCAAAACATACGAGTTACAAACAGACATTCCTGGACTCGGCAAAGCAGGAGATAGGCTGACTCTAACTAATTCAGACGCTGCAGCTTTGGCTAAGATGGATCCCGCATCTATAATTATTGCCCCTACAACAGCCAGATCAAACGTCAAGGCCATCGGCTCTGGATCACAGGCTATTTATATGTCTGAAGATGAAGCAAAATCCTATGTTTCTTCTTTGGGTCTTCCGGAGGACAATGATCGGTATAATTATTTTGTTGACTATCTAACAGCTCAAGATGATGAGCAGATTGGAATGCCGATAATTAAAGGTGACAGCTACATTGCTCTCGTCCCGCAAGTCACCAATGGGATTGTCACCAATCTTCTCCAGAGCCCAGTTCAAGGCTCAACTCCTCCATTCGTAGGCTACAGAAAGAAACGTCTTGAAACTCTTGCAAAATCTCAAGACGGGTTTATAGACAAGCGGAATGCTGTCATCCCGAGGGTTGAAGGTTTGATGGAGATGATCCGTTTGGGGAGAGTTCCGACTGGTGGCTTTCAAGATGCCACGCTTGGCCTCCGGAGTTTCTTGGTTGATGTGTTCAATGCTGATGCACCTATGGTTGCCAACCAACAGACTTTGCAAGCTGCATCCAACTTCTTGGCCCCGAAAATGCGCCCTATTGGGTCTGGCTCAACTTCGGACATGGAATTCAAAGCATACCAAAGAGCCATTGTTGATCTTGGAAATACAGAGCTTGCCAACTACATCTCTCTTTACACGTTCAAGAAGTCTGCAGAGCTTGGGGTGTTGTTGAACGACATAGAGCGTGACGCATTAACCTCTGGAAAGTACAGCTCAACTGCTGCCATAGGCAAAAAGATGAGAGAAGTTGACCCTGGAATATTCGAGAAATATACAGGTGACCCTAATAATGCAGCTGAATTGCGAGCTTGGTGGGATTCATTGCCTTCTGGAGCTGTTGCTGTTAATACTGGCTGGCTAAGAGATGGCTCTGGGAGCTTCTTAGATGATTATTATGTCGTGAAAGATTGGCAAGGGGACTGATATGGAAGAAGAAAATGAATTCGTACTTCCAGGAGCAGTAGGCTCCAATCAAGGAAAAAGCAAGCCTCTGCAAGAGAAAGAGCTCGCAGAAGAAGATGACTCTACGCTTTTGGAAAAAGTTCAAGAGATCCCGTCTGCTCTGATAGATGCTGCCACTGGCGAAGGCCAAGAGATTGAATTCCCAGAGATCCCAGAAGCCTCTGACATGGGTGGTGATGCTCCTGGATTGATTGAAGGGTTGATCCCCAACATAAAAATATTCCTTGCCAGAGACGATGTCGGCAAGAGCGAAATAATGGAAAAGTCTTTCAAAGGTGACGAGCGTTGGGGCGGTAGATTCCAAGACAAGTTCGGCAATCCTATGATTGTCTGGAATGGACAGCCTTATTACGTCAATAAGCCAGGATTTTCTTCGCAAGATTTTGGGACATTCGTTGGCGAAACAATCAAGATGCTCCCCGCAGCTATGATCAGTGGAGGGCCAACTGTCCTTTCAACAATATTTAGAGGCATCCCAACCTATGCAGCCACTGAAGCTGGATCCCAAGCTCTTGAATCTCAGCTGACTCCAGAGACAACCAAAGCGAAAGACAGATCAGCAGGTGATATAGCCACAGACGTGGCCACTGCGACAGGTGTTGGGGTTGCCGCAGACGTTGTGTTGCCACCAGCACTCAAGCTCGCAGGCAGGGCAGCTATGGCTCCTGTCAGGGGAGCAGCTAACGTCGCTGGAGTTCAACTCCCCCGATTCATGCGCCCAACACCGAATCAAAGCTCCCCCTACATAATGACTCAGGGCCAAAGGTCTGGTGAGTTGCCTAATCCTGAGACTGGGCAGCTGGACACTTTGGCTTCTTCGGATCTTGCACGTGAAGACATTTTGCGCAGGTCAGCGGGAGTAGATGCTGGAGCCAGCGACCAACTCAGAGGATTCGACAGGCGTCAGTTGGATCAAATTCGAGGGGATGCTGAAGATCTTCGGTCTAGGATGGGCTCAGGCGACCCAATGGTCGCCGAAGCTCTGGACACTCCCACAGCAGCAGCTGAAGGAATACAATCAGCAGCTCAAAGAGCAGCGCAAGAAATAAAAACACGAGCAGGTCAATCTTACAAAGCTGTTGATGAGGCTGTCAATCAACCAGTTCTTTCTCAGCGTGGATTGATGGAAACTGCCAGCGACGCTATAGCGATGTTGCGCAAACAGGTTGGACCAGCGATGCGTGCTGAAATGCCTAATCTTTCCAAGCAGATGAAAAAGCTAGAAAAGTTAGTCAAAATAGCTCAAAATCCAAACTTCAAAGGTGCACCGCTGAAAGCTATTGACGACTACCAAAGAGCTTTGAACATCCAGATCGAAAAAGCAATGTCAGTTGGTGGTAATGCTGCTGAAGGTCGTGCGCTGACAATGCTCAAGAACCAGCTCAATGAAGCCTACAACACCGCAATAGAGCGTGGGTTGATGTTTGGGGATCAAAGTGTAATAGATCAGCTGCAGCAATCTAGGCAGATTTACACGAAGTATATGGGTCTGACCGGAAAGCAAAGCAGCAAAAATCCATCAGTCCGAGCAGCCAACAAGATCTTGGAAATGATTACGAACACAGAAGCCAACCCCAAGCAGGTGGTCGGGGCATTGTTCGGTCACAACAAGTTCGCTCCAGCCAATGCGGTTCCAACTGTCATCCGCAAGCTCAAGTCAACTCTCGGGGAAGGCTCCGCAGAATACCAAGAGATCATTGGGCTAATGAAAGACGCAACTCTTGAAAGAGCTTTCGCTGGCACTGGTAGGTCTGGTGTAACAAGAACGAACATCGTGAACAATTACAAAGATGTTTTCGAGAAGAACAAAGCTGTCATCAATGAGCTTTTCTCAAAAGAAGAGCTCGCACAGATAGCTAAGTTCCGCAATGACGTGATGCCAACGCTCTGGGCAGAGATAAAACTCAACCCATCTGGAACAGCCACCACCATATTGGGGGAACTAGGCAGGGGTGGTCTTTTGAATACTGTTGCTGGGATTCCTGGAGCTGGCGGCGCAGTCAAAGCAATTGAAGGTGGTTTCGAGCGCAGGGAAGTTCAACGGATAGTTCAGCAATACCTCGACAGAGCCAAAGCACCTCTCTTCAGCACAGCAATCCAAGCTGAGGCCAAGCCAGAAGTTATCGAGACAATCAATCCTCAAAGCTCCCCAGCTTTGCAGAGCATAATAGAAGGGTTGTCTGAAGAGGATAGGGCAGCTCTGCTGTCAGAATAGATGATTGATCCTGTCACAGCCTTCGCTGCTGCCAATGCCGCTTTCAAAGGCGTCAAAATGCTTGTCGGTGCTGGCAGGGAAATACACGATGTTTCTCAGCAGCTTGGTGCATGGTATGGCGCAGTCGCAGACATCACTCGTGCGGAGTCCCAACGCAAAAATCCAACTTGGCTAGACAAAAAGACTCATGGCTCCGAAAACATCGAGCAAGAAGCCATGGACATCATCGTTCGAAAAAAGACTTTGCTTGAGAAAGAAAAAGAGATAAAATTTATGTTAGATTACAGGTTCGGCTTGGGAACCTATGATGAGATGCTTGGAATGCGTCGGAAAATACGCGCTGATCGGGAAGAGACAGTTTACAGAGCCATGGAGGCAAAGCGTCAGATTCAGAACAATATGGCCATAGCTGCACTTTCGCTAGGGATCATATCATTGTTAGGGGGAGGGATTTATCTTATTTACTTGGGGATCAGCTAATGTTAGCGAGTTTGATTGTTTCTGTAGCGTTGGCAGGAGTCGCCAACCCGACGCACGTTCAGTGTCACCTTTGGAAAAGAATAACGGATCCAAACACAGACCAGAAAATTTGTGTATACCGATTCACCGCAGGTTTCGGTGGGCTGGGGTATCATTACCCAACCCAAAGTTTCTCTGAGTGTCCTAAAGTTTTCAGTTGCGTTTATGAAAAGAAAGATAAACGCCCAACCCTAAATGAGATCCTTGATGGGTTGAAAGGTGGATTCTAACAAGCTATCACATTGGCCAATTCAATCCAATCTTCGGACGACATGTTGCCTTGCTTGTGCCATGTTGCCATTTCAACAACATCCTTCTTGGCGGGTCTTTCTAGCAGCCTTTTGCCTTTCTGGCCATCAATCAATATCATGAAGTCTCTGCCAATGCGGAACAAGAACCAACTCTTGCCACCTTCAATGATGTGTTGTTCTGCCCAGAATGTTTGACTTGATCTTAGGCCACTGGTGAACCTGCCTCTTTTGGCCCAGTCTTCGATATATTTCAGCTCTATCCACCCAGACTTGCCGTTCAAAATATAATGAACATCTGGCATCCCACGCATGACTCTGTTCTCAACACGGTACATCTTCAATGGAAGGTTGTTCCGCAACAATGCCCAGAAACTGCTTTCACTCATATTCTTCTCCCTTTTTCTCTTAATTCTCTAACAAATTCTTTCAGGTCTTCTCTGGCCATGTGGTATTTGTTTTTGGCATCTTCTGGTGCGTCTTTGTTGAACCTCTTGTCTTGAGCCTCATCCACTCGAAATTTGTACCACCTAAGTTGCATTTGTTCATATGCAGAAAGTTCTTGCATCACTCCTCCGACAAGAAAAAAGACACCGGATCTTTGGTCACAACATCTGCTAGGTTCTTTTTGTCCCGCAGAGCTTTGATGATCTTTGAGTCAATAGTCTTGGGACTCTCGATGTCGATGTATGTTACGTTTTGGGTTGTGCCTATGCGGTGGCACCTGTCTTCCGACTGAAGTCTTGTTTCCAAGTCGAAGCTGTTGGAATAATATATCGCATAAGATGCAGCTGTCAGCGTCAAGCCTATTCCCCCCGACTGGGGTTGGCCGATGAAGTAGCGCACACTAGGGTCATTCTGAAAGCTGTCAACAGCTTTGGCTCTCATGTCGTTCGAAACGCCACCATGGTAGCTCACAGCCTTGTGGCCCAACATTCGTTCGATCTGCGCTATGTCGGCTCGGAAACGTGCCCAGATTATCACCTTGGCATCAATGTTGCCCAGCAGATCCTTCAGAGCCTCAAGCCTAGGATTCTTGTCGTCTATGGGCCTTGCTTTCTCTTCGGCGGGAAACCACCCACAAACTATCTGTTGCAGCCGTAGGAGCCTTGTTATGGCCTCCTGTGCGTCTATTACGTCACCTTCCAGCTCAACCACGAAGTCTTTTTTCAGCGAATCATACAATTTGCGCTGCTTTGGCGAAAGATCAACAAAATGACGTTGATATATTTTGTCCGGCAAGTCCAAGCAATCTTTTTTCAAAACTCGGAACGAGTGTCCTTCAATGCTTTTTGTCAGCTCATCCATATATTGATAAGAAACGATCTGCTTGTTTTCGTAGCCTCCCATCACGCAATATCTTGCCCTGAAAGAATAAAAGCTGTCATAACCGAGGATGTAAGGATCGAGAAACCTGAATTGACTGTACACATCCTCTGGGCCTTTGGTCACTGGTGTGCCTGTCATGATCCTGCGATACTTGGCTTGCTTGGCAAACTTGTGGATTGTTTTGGTGCGTTTGGCTCCTGGACGTTTGATCCGAGAGCTTTCGTCAACCACCAAAAGAACCTTGTTGCTCAGGAGGATTTTGTTCATCAATGCCACAGCTGTTTGGCTTACAAAAGCCTCAACATTGAATGAAAATATCTTCAGCTCATCTTGCCCAGACAATATGTCGTCAAATTTGGCTTTGTCTTTGGACTTCATTCCCGAATAATAATATGCCGACGAGTGGTTGCACCATTCTGGCATGTGGTCGGGGATCTCTTTGTTGAGCCAGTTGCGGTGCACCCCATTGGGCGCAATGACGACCAACGCAGTTATGTCACCAGAAGCATAAAGATACGCAGCATTGTCGATTATGACTTTGGTTTTGCCTGTGCCCTGCTCCATGAGCAAAGCGAAAGACTCTTTATCCCGACTCATGTAAAATGCTTTGCGCTGGTGATCGAATGGCTTGGTCTTGAAAAGGAAGTCACCCAGATCTTTCGGAGCTGAAGCCTTTTCTTTGCGAGTCAATTCAGCTTGATGCATTGTCTCAATATAATCGTCTAGGATGGGCGAAGCAGCCTCCGACCACACCGCCCTAGGCCAATGCTTGTTGATGTGGCTTATGTTGGCTCCAGTTGGCGCAAACAACAATTCCCTGCCAACCCACTTCTTGAATCCTGGCAATGCCGCCAACTTCTGGATAGCATCACCATCTAGCTTGACTTTGGCTAGGCAGAACCTGCCATGAGCTTTGTCTATTTCCATGGTCGTAATTTTGGCCTCACTTTCTTTGGCTTGGTTAGGTTGTCAGAATAGAACACATGGTTCCCTATCGTCATGGCAGGATACATCTCTTCAGCCCAAACAGGCGAAACGCTAGTGGCATGGTAGTGGTAATAATATCCACCCCAATATTTCTCACCAGTCTTGTGATTGAATATGGCATCCTGAGCGAACATTTCTGCATCAGCCCACAAGTCACCGTCTGTCGGAATTCCAGCCCAACCATTGGGGCTGACGAAGCTGAATTGATTAGGTTGCATGACAACACCACAGATGGTGTCAGGGAAGCGATCAGACTCAACCCTATTCATTATGACCTCAGCCACAGCTCTCTGGCCGTTGAGTGGCTCTCCACGAGCCTCGTGATAAAGAGCTAACGACAAGCAAAGTTCCGCAATCATTGTGGTTCCCTCCAAACAAAATAAGTTTTGTAGTCGCCAACATATCTCATCATGTAATAGTTGTGACTGTTCATAGCTGCGGAATATGTCATGTCTTTATATTCCACCACACGTTTTATTCCCTCGCCAATTTTGATTATTTCAGTTGCCCACATGGTTGTCTCCTCGCAGGTTCAACTTGGCCAAAGTCTCCAGAGGATTGTCTAGCATTTCAGCCAGACTAGATCTGTAAGATTCACGGCAAGGATCGCAAATCTCAGAGCCATCAAATGGTGGCTCGTGCAGGTGGAAAGCCTCCCCGCAATTGCAGCAATCATATTCACCCATCGTCTTCTTCCTCATCTGGCTTGCACTTCGGGCATGGGTCACGATACATCACCCAGTGAAAATGCTCGCTGGGGCCACCACCACAACTCTCCAGACACTCATACTCAATCCACCCATCAACGCAGTTGTCCTCGTCGCACTCGACTTCTCCGGAGCCATTGCAATCCTCGCAATCAACCCACTCACCAACAGGCTCCAGCGTCCCTCCGAAACGCTGGTACAAAGTCTTTTCAACTTTGCCTTTGTGGCCTGTGTGCTCACACTCTGGGCAGGGGATCATGCCAGCTCCCCCACTTGAATTTTCATTGGACGGTTGACAACGGTCTGCTTCTCGCCATTGTATTCTTCGTGCTTCTTGACGGTTGCTTTGAAGCTGATTTGAAAGCTCTCACCTTCACCAAGCCACTTGCCCATGTATTTGATGGTGTTGCCGTCTTGGGTCTTGATGAGGTAGATGTATGTTGTGCCCCACTGATTCTCACCTCTCCAGACGAGACGTGCCGTGCCTTGGAAGTCTAGGCGATCACCAACTTCCCCGATGAAATTGGAAGCAGCTTTTGCATTGGCGATTGCTTTGGCTTTGGCGTCGTTCGCAGATGTCAACTCAGCGAGCTTCTCAGCAGCCATA
>Ga0208643_1000387_pt1 | contig 29905 bp, 26 predicted proteins | sample VirMetDEL_Nov_12_FD_184516 | JGI IMG/M metagenome (GOLD analysis project Ga0208643, IMG submission 184516) | Aqueous microbial communities from the Delaware River and Bay under freshwater to marine salinity gradient to study organic matter... | ecosystem: Environmental > Aquatic > Marine >...
TAAATCGCAGTTGCGCGCCACAGGTGAACGTGAAGTGTCGAGCGAAATGTTGGGGACTATTATTATGAAACAGCTGAAAAGTTTAGATAAAGTCGCTTATATTCGCTTTGCTTCTGTCTATCGCTCATTTGAAGATATTAAAGAATTTGGTGAAGAAATTGCCCGTTTAGGCGATGATGACTAAGCAATAAAAATAATCAGGTTTAGCTACGAGTGCGATAATGAGCGATTTTTCCCAACAAGATTATAAATTTATGCAACGTGCCATTAGCTTGGCTAAGCGCGGGCACTTTACGACGTCGCCTAATCCGCGTGTTGGTTGTGTTATCGTGCTCAATGGCGAAATTGTCGGGGAAGGTTTTCATCATAAAACCGGACAAGGTCACGCAGAAGTTTATGCGCTCAAGCAAGCTGGTATTAAGGCTAAAGGCGCTACCGCCTATGTTACCCTCGAGCCTTGTAGTCATTATGGTTTAACACCACCATGCGCCGAAGCATTAGTTAAAGCACAAGTCTCTCATGTTATTGCTGCTATGGTGGACCCGAACCCTAAAGTATCAGGCCGTGGCCTCGAAATATTAGCTGCTGCAGGCATAACCAGTCAATTTGGCCTACTTGAACAAGACGCTAGGGCCTTGAACCCCGGTTTTATTCGTTTAATGACCACGCAATTACCTTATGTGCGTTGTAAACTTGCTGCCAGCCTTGATGGCAAAACCGCCATGGCCAATGGCGAAAGTCAATGGATAACCTCTGCTGAAGCCAGAACTGATGTACAACGACTGAGAGCACAAAGTTGTGCGGTTATCTGCGGTGCAGATTCGGTTATTTTTGATCAGGCCAGAATGAATGTACGCTGGCATGCCTTAGGTGAATTAAAGCGTGACTATGCTGAGGCCGATATTAGACAACCGATTCGTGTCATTATTGATGGTCAAAATCGCTTAAGCCCAGATTTAGCTATATTCCAAGAAGCCAGTAAAATATTATTAATTCGACATACCATTGAAAATGATCAACTTTGGCCTCATTTCGTAGAACAAGTATTGATTGATAAAGCTGAAAATAGCGAACATATCAACCTGAGTTTATTGTTAATGTATTTAGCAAAGCAGGGGATGAATGATGTGTTAATTGAGTCTGGTGGTCAATTGTCAGGGGCTTTTATAAGCCAAGATTTAGTCGACGAATTAATACTTTATCAAGCGCCAAAACTCATGGGTAATGATGGTAAAGGCTTAGTTAACATGCCAGCCGTAGTGCAATTATCTGAGGCAAAAAACCTCGAGATAAAAGATATACGTATGGTGGGTAAAGATATTAGATTAACAGCGATGTTTCGGCGTTAAGCGTAGACGCTACATTACTCATTAATTTAGGTATTAACTGAATAGCTGATGGGGTTTCCGGTCAGTAAAAATACGATAGATAACGAGATAAGCAAATGTTTACAGGCATTATAGAAGCCGTAGGGCGTTTAAGAGCGATTAATACCTCAGGTGGTGGCGCACGCGTTACCATTGATACCGCAGCATTAGATTTATCTGACGTTAAATTAGGTGACTCCATTGCCACCAATGGGATCTGCTTAACCGTTGTTGCTGTTGATAGCTCAAGTTTTAGTGCTGATGTTTCTAGTGAAACATTAACCCGCACTGGCTTAGCGCATTATCAAATCGGTGATAGCGTTAATCTTGAAAAAGCTATGTTGCCAACAACGCGTTTTGGTGGTCATATGGTGTCAGGGCATGTTGATGCTGTAAGTGAAATTACCAGTATTGAGCATAAAGGCAATAGTATTGATTATTGGCTTACTATGCCAACAGAGCTAGCAGCCTATATTGCGGAAAAAGGTTCAATTACTATTGACGGCACGAGCTTGACCGTTAACAGCTTAACAGCAGATAAGTTTCGTTTAACGATTGTGCCTCATACCACGCAGCAAACAATTATTAGTCAATATCAAGTGGGCAGCAAAGTTAATCTAGAAGTTGATTTAATTGCCCGTTATATAGAGAGATTACTTACCAAGCAAACAACTGATAAGCCAGAAGTGTCAGGTGTTACACACGCGTTATTAGCGCGCAGTGGTTTTATTAAATAAAGAGGTTGTCATGAATTTACACACGCCACAAGAGATTATCGACGATATAGCTCAAGGTAAAATGGTCATCTTGATGGATGATGAAGATCGCGAAAATGAAGGTGACTTCATTATGGCGGCAGAAAAAGTTACACCAGAAGCTATTAACTTTATGGCAACTCATGGTCGTGGTCTTATTTGTATGCCAATGTCAGCAGAGCGTTGCGAACTTTTAAAGCTTCCGTTAATGGTTGATAAAAACGATGCACAGTTCACCACTAATTTCACCGTTTCTATTGAAGCCGCTGAAGGTGTAACTACAGGTATTTCTGCTGCCGATCGCGCGACCACAGTACTTGCGGCAGTCGGTAAAAATGCTGATCATAATTCAATCGTGCAACCTGGTCATATCTTCCCACTTATTGCTAAAGATGGTGGCGTTTTAAATCGTGCCGGTCATACCGAAGCTGGGGTTGATTTAGCACGTTTAGCTGGTCTTGAAGCCGCCGCTGTTATCGTTGAAATATTAAATGAAGACGGCACCATGGCGCGCCGTCCAGATTTAGAAATTATTGCCGAAAAACATGGTATTAAAATGGGCACAATCGCCGATTTAATTGAATACCGTAATGCCAACGAAACCACGATTGAGCGTGTGTCTCAATGTAAATTACCCACCGCATTTGGTGATTTTGATTTAACGGTATTTAAAGACACCATTGATGGCCAAGCACATTTCGCATTAACAAAAGGTGAAATTAAGCCTGAAACGCCAACCTTAGTGCGTGTGCACTTAGAAAACACCTTTAGAGACTTATTATTTAGCCAACGTGAAAGTGTTGCTAAATGGCCAATGGCTGATGCGTTAGAAAAAATTGGTAAAGAAGGTGGCGTGTTGGTATTACTAGGCAAGCATGAATCACCTATGGAGCTGATTGCGCAAGTACAGAAGTATGCCAAGCTAGATGCCGGTGAAACCGTTAAAGAAGTTAAGCGTCATGTTGGTTCACGTAACGTTGGTGTGGGTTCACAAATTTTAGCAGATTTAGGGGTGAGTAAAATGCGTCTACTGAGCTCTCAAACTAAATATCATTCACTTTCAGGTTTTGGCCTAGAAGTTGTTGAATATATTGCTGACTAAATAGTGCTAAAAGCTGGAACAAAAAAAAGCTATTTGATTTACTTCAAATAGCTTTTTTATTATGTTTGTATTCGTTTATCAGCTTTTAGTTTAAAACGGTAAATTGCTTTATTTTCTCAAGTATCCCTTGACTATCCAAACCAAGTTCTTGATGAATTTCTGCTTGTGTACCATGTTTAATAAAGCTGTCAGGTAAGCCAATGTTTAGGATTTTTTTTGCGATACCTTGGCTTAAAATAAATTCATTTACGCCAGAGCCGGCACCACCGGCAATGGCGTTATCTTCAACCGTGACAATACAGTCATGGCTCGCACATAGCTCGGTGATAATGCTCTGATCTAACGGCTTAACAAAGCGCATATCCACTAAGGTCGCGTTAATGTTTTCGGCGGCTATTTGAGCTTGCGATAATGTTGTACCAAAGTTTAACACCGCCACTTTTACTTGAGTGGCTTTGCTATCGTCTATTGCACGTATAAGCTTAGCTTTACCAAGTTCAATGGTCTCGCTTATGGCTGGCAACTCTGCACCATTACCGCAACCGCGTGGATAGCGAACCGCAGCAGGTGTATCTAGTTGATAACCGGTATTAAGCATTAACTGGCATTCACGCTCATCAGAAGGTGTCATTATCGTTAGGTTAGGAATACAGCGCATAAAGCTTAAATCAAATGAACCCTGATGTGTTGGGCCATCAGCACCAACAATACCGGCGCGATCGATAGCAAATAATACCGGTAAGTTTTGAATGGCAACGTCATGTATAAATTGGTCGTAACCACGCTGTAAAAAGCTCGAATATATAGCAACTACGGGTTTTCGGCCTCCAATGGCTAAGCCCGCTGCAAAGGTTACTGCATGCTGCTCGGCAATGGCAACATCATAATATTGTTCAGGGAAACGTTGGCTAAATTGCACCATACCTGAACCTTCACGCATGGCCGGCGTAATCGCGGCTAGCTTACTGTCGTGCTCGGCAGTTTTACATAACCAATCACCAAAGATGGCTGAATAGGTAGGTAAACTTGGTGCACTTTTAGGTAAATTTGTTTCCGTGTGATCAAACTTAGGTACGGCGTGGTATTTTATTGGATCTTGTTCTGCCTGTTGATAGCCTTTACCTTTCTTCGTGGCAATATGAAGTAACTGAGGGCCTTTAAGGTTACGCATATTCGAAATGGTATCAACTAAGCCATTTACATCGTGGCCATCAATCGGGCCAATATAGTTAAAACCAAGCTCTTCAAAAAAAGTACTTGGCACTACCATGCCTTTTAAATGTTCTTCAGCACGACTGGCTAATTCTTTGATGGGCGGAATGTTTTTTAGTATGCGCTTACTACCTTCACGAATACCGGTATATATGCTGCCGGAAAGCAGTTTTGCTAAATGGTTGTTTAAGGCTCCAACATTTTCTGATATCGACATTTCATTATCGTTTAAGATAACAAGCATATCTTTATCGATATCACCGGCGTGATTCAAGGCTTCAAATGCCATTCCTGCCGTCATGGCACCATCACCAATAACCGCAACAACTTTACGGTTTTCTGCTTCTTGCTCGGCGGCAACCGCTAAACCTAACGCGGCAGAAATTGAGGTACTTGAGTGACCGACACTAAGCACATCGTATTCACTTTCTTCACGCCAAGGAAAAGGGTGCAAGCCATCTTTTTGACGAATGGTATGCAGTTGATCTCGTCGGCCGGTTAATATTTTATGAGGATATGCTTGGTGCCCCACATCCCAAATTAAATGATCAAATGGCGTGTTATAGACATAATGTAAAGCGACAGTTAATTCAATGGTGCCCAACCCCGAGGCAAAATGACCACTACTTTTACTAACTGAATTTAACAGGTAGCGCCTTAACTCTTCACTGGTTTGGGTTAATTGGTTGCGTTCAAGATCTCGCAAATCAGCAGGGGTATTGATGTTGGCCAGTAAAGGGTATTCAGTTAGATTTATAGTCATATTATTCAATTAAATTTTAATATTAATGCTTGCGACTAACAATAAAAGTCGCAAAATCGGACAAGCTCTGTGTATTGTAGGGCAAAGTGGCTAAAGCTTGAAGCGCTTGTTGATATAAGTTTTCGGCTTTTTCTTGTGCTCCCGGTAAACCTAGCAATGCTGGGTAGGTACTTTTATTTGCAGCAAGGTCAGAGCCCGCAGGTTTACCAAGCTCTTCTTCTGTTGATATTATATCGATAATGTCATCGCGTACTTGGTAGGCTAAACCGATAAGTTTAGCATATCGAGCGAGTTGTTCTTTGTCATGAGAGGTGGCTTTATCACTGCATTCTGCGGCCATCATGACCGCGGCTTCAAGTAAGGCTCCGGTTTTTAAAGAATGTAAAGCTTCTAACTCCGCTAATGAAATGGCTTTATCGGTCGCGGCTAAGTCTAATGCTTGGCCACCGCACATGCCTTGATAGCCCGCCGCATTAACAAGGTAACGTAATAACACTATACGCTTGCTGTCTACTGCATCAGAGAAGTTGTGATTGGCAATAATATCAAAAGCTAAGGTCTGCAGGCTGTCACCAGCAAGAATAGCAGTCGCTTCATCAAATGCTTTATGGCAGGTTGGCTGACCTCGACGTAAATCATCGTCATCCATTGCCGGTAAATCATCATGCAATAAAGAGTAAGCATGAATACACTCTAGTGCGGCTGCAACACCATCAATATCACTTTGTTTGGCGTTTAATGCGTTACCGGTAATATAGGCTAAATAAGGACGCATACGCTTACCACCGATAAGCAAACCATAGCGCATGGCGGCCAATAGTCGGTCATCGTTCACCACTAAACTTGCTAGTTTTTCGCTTAGGTAACTATCAATGCGCGTTTGCACATCGTCAAGGTTTGCAAGTTTAGTCACTGCTAATAGTCTCGTCAGTATTAAATTTTTCTAACTGTGCTTGGCCGTTTCTTTCTAGCAAAATATGAATTTGCTGCTCAGCACCTTTAAGCTTTTCTTGATTGTGTTGACTCAAATGTAGTCCACGTTCAAATAACGTCATTGATTCTTCAAGGTTAAGATCGCCTTGTTCTAGATTTTGCACTATGGTTTCTAATTCAACGAGTGATTCTTCAAAGCTTAAATTTTCAATTTTTTTTCTGGCCATGGACTTTTTTTAGCGTGATATGAACTCTAGGCGCAAACTTACCTTAGCTAGGGCGCTGGGTCAATTAATGATGAATTAAAGCCGATAAGTAAAATAGTGAAATAACCTTGTTAAGTTATTGACAATATGGACGATAATAGTGGTATAACGGGAAATATAAGTATTCGCGTAACAGCAATTCATCAGGTATTATCAAGTTAGTGAGTATATCTAAGAGAATTTATCGGAGGCATTTGTGGATTTAGCAACGTTAATAGGCATAGTTGGTGCGATAGGCTTACTGATTATGGCAATGTTACTCGCTGGCGACATTAGCATGTTTGTTGACATGCAATCAGTGATCATTGTATTTGGTGGCTCAATTTTTGTTGTTTTATCAAACTATAATTTAGGCCAGTTTTTCGGTATAGGAAAGATTATTGGTAAATCTTTCATGTTTAAATTAGAAAAACCTGAAGAGTTAATTGAAAAATCTGTAGAAATGGCTGATGCAGCACGTAAAGGCGGTTTCTTAGCATTAGAAGAGGCGGAAATATCTAATGCCTTTATGCAAAAGGGCGTTGATATGCTTGTTGATGGCCATGATGCCGATGTGGTGCGGGCAACCATGCAAAAAGATATTGATCTGACTACAGAACGCCATGAAACTGGCTCCAATATGATGATGGCATTAGCCGATGTTGCGCCTGCAATGGGCATGATCGGGACGTTAATTGGTTTGGTGGCGATGTTATCTAATATGGATGACCCGAAAGCAATTGGCCCAGCAATGGCCGTAGCACTTTTAACGACGTTATATGGTGCGTTTTTGGCCAATGTTATTGCGATACCTATCGCGAATAAATTAAAGTTACGCATGGCCGAAGAGAAAATGAATCAAGAATTAGTCCTTGATGCAGTGCTAGGTATTCAAGATGGCCAAAATCCACGTGTTATTGAAGGCTTATTGAAAAATTACCTGGCTGAAGGTAAGCGAGCAGTTAATACGACAGAAGAGTAGCAGGAGTTAATTATGGCAGATAAATGTAAATGCCCACCTCCAGGACTACCTGCGTGGATGGGAACATTCGCCGATCTAATGTCGTTGTTGATGTGTTTCTTCGTGTTACTTTTGTCATTCTCTGAAATGGATGTCTTAAAGTTTAAACAAATCGCCGGCTCAATGAAATTTGCCTTCGGTGTGCAAAATAAAATTGAAGTGAAAGACATTCCTAAGGGTACCAGTATTATTGCTCAGGAATTTCGTCCCGGTAAACCGGAGCCTACTCCGATTGAAGTGATTCAACAACAAACCATGGAAATGACCCAACAGATGTTGGAATTTCAAGCGGGTGATGAAACTTCAGCAGGTGGTAGACAAGAACAGCGAGGTACTGAACGTGGTGGTCAATCCCAAAGTACCGCGGATCAAATGTCAGCACAAGCGATGCAAAAAGCGAAAGATGAGTTAGAGCAAGCGTCACAAGAACAAGTCAATGAGCTAGTGAAAAAAATTGCTGATCAATTAGAGCAGCAAATTCAAGATGGCGCCATTGAATTAGAATCTTTAGGTCAGCAAGTGATTATTCGAATTCGTGAAAATGGCTCATTCCCCTCAGGCTCAGCCTTTTTACAGCCTCAGTTCAAGCCTATTATGCGTGAAATAGGCCTATTGCTAAACACGGTGCCAGGCGAGATTATGATCTCGGGTAATACTGATAATCAAGGTATAAGCTCTGAGTTATTTACCTCGAATTGGGATTTATCGAGCAAACGTGCGGTAGCTATTGCCCATGAAATTATTAAAGTGCCCGGTTTTGATCAATCGCGTTTACTGGTGGTTGGACATGCAGATACTCGACCATTAGTACCTAATACTAATCGCTTGAATCGCCGTCGAAATCGCCGCGTGGAAATCGCGATTAATCAAGGCAAAGCAAAAGAAACCGAACCTATCTCAATTCAACAAGAATAAAGCACTAAGCTTGTAGTGTAAGAATTAGGTAAAAGGAGTACAAATGCAGTACTCCTTTTTTTATGCCGGAGCTTAATTATTTCCCGCTTTGCTCTGCTTGCTTAGCAGGTGGTGAAATTGCATCTTGCAGCCGAACGGGTATATAATGCGCGCCATTCTAAGTGTGGGTGTTATTGTTGATGAAATTTATTGTTAAGTTACAGGCTGAAATTACTATTAAAAGCCGTCCGGTGCGTAAACGTTTTACCAAGATTCTTGAATCGAGCGTAAAAAATGTTTTACGCCGTGTTGATGAGCAAGTCACCACGCGAATGAACTGGGACAATATTGAAGTTAATACTAAAAATGATACACCAGAAAATCGTTTAAAATTAATTGAAACATTAAAATGCATACCTGGCATTCCACAGTTTCTTGAAGTTCAACAAACAACGTTTACCGACTTACATGACATTTTCGAGAAAACCTTAGCTGTTCACGCTAAAAATATTGAAAATAAATCTTTTTGCGTCAGAGTAAAGCGTACCGGTAATCACGACTTTAAGTCGATAAAAGTAGAGCAATATGTAGGTGGCGGGCTAAATCAACAAGTAGAATCAGCGCGCGTTAAATTGACCAAGCCTGATTTCACTGTGCATTTAGAAATTAAAAACGAAAATTTATTTATTGTTACAGAGCGCCATAAAGGCATGGGCGGCTTTCCAATAGCGACGCAAGAAGATGTTTTGTCATTAATGTCAGGCGGTTTTGACTCTGGTGTTGCGAGTTATCAAATGATCAAAAAAGGTGCTCGTACCCATTATTGTTTCTTTAATTTAGGTGGTGCCGCGCACGAAGTGGGTGTGAAACAAGTCAGTTATTATTTATGGAATAAATTTGGCGCGTCACATAGGGTTAAATTTTTCGCAGTAGACTTTGAACCGGTTGTTGCTGAAATATTAGAAAATGTTGAAAACGGTCAAATGGGTGTTGTACTTAAACGTATGATGATGCGAGCAGCGACAAAAATAGCTGATAAAATGGGCATTCAAGCGCTAATTACCGGTGAAGCTTTAGGGCAAGTATCAAGCCAAACATTAACCAATTTGAACGTGATAAATCGTGTTACGGACACCTTGATTTTACGACCTTTAGCGGCCTACGATAAACAAGACATTATTGATATTGCCCGTAAAATTGGTACTGAAGATTTTGCTAAAACTATTCCTGAATATTGTGGTGTTATTTCTAACAAGCCGACAGTGAAGGCGGTCATATCAAAAGTTGAAGCTGAAGAAGCGAATTTTGATTTTTCTATTCTTGAGAAAGTTGTTGATGAAACTCGCGTGTATGATATTCGTGATATTGGCAAAGAAAGTGAAGAAGAAATTCATGCAGTTGATACCTTAGATAACATCCCAGCTAACGCAGTGGTACTCGATATTCGTAGTCCAGAAGAAGAAGATGAAAACCCGTTAGCACTTGACGGTGTTGAAATCATGCATTTACCTTTTTACAAGCTTGCCACTCAATTTGGTGACTTAGATAAGTCTAAAGACTATTTACTTTATTGTGATCAAGGAGTGATGAGTAAGTTACAGGCGCTATATTTATTAGGTGCTGGCTTTACTAATGTAAAAGTTTATCGCCCATAAATTCATATGTTAATTATAAGAAAGCCCTTAAGCAATAAATTGTTTAAGGGCTTTTTCGTTATAGGCAAGTGAAGTTTAAATTTCTAAGTCTTTTACTTGCTGCAGTAATCGTTCATTTTCTGGTACTGGAATTCCGGCTTCTTTAGCGATATTGATAATGTAGCCATTGATATAGTCAATCTCAGTTTTACGGTGCTGAAGAATATCACTACGCATTGAAGAACAGTTTTTTCTGGTATTTTTTGCCACCGTTAATGCCTGCATTTTTAACTCACTAGAACTCAATATTATGCCTTTATAACGTGCAACAGCGACAATTTCATTAAGTAATGTTTCAATTACTGTGTCGTAGGTGTTACTCAGTAATTGGCCATTTTCTATATTATCAATGGCAGTGATCGGGTTAATAACACAATTGATTGCCAGTTTTAACCATTGCTTCATTTTTATATTGTCACTTAATGTCAGCGAAGGCAGCGCTTTTGAAAGTGTACATACTATTTTTTTTTGCACTGTTTCGGCTTGATCGCCACTGAGTAAGCCTAAGTCATTGTGCCCTAGTCCTGTGTGCTGTGCATGAAAAGGTTTAACTCGTTTACTCCCATGTGTAGTGAGTAAGGCGTAACAAGGTTGTGTCAATGATGCAAACTGTTTGAAATCAATCATACCGTTGTGGCAAAAAATGACGGTCGCGTTGGCATTGATCTGCTTGGCTATGGGTAAGAGTGCCGTAGCAACATGGTAGGACTTTACACAGAGTAAAATTAGCTCTGCATTAGGTAAAGTATCATTTGTCGTTAAGATGAGTGCCCGGTTTGTGGTTTGGTTATTGATATCAGTAAACGTGGTTATTAATGGTGCAGACTCTACCCTTGCTGAACACATTAGGCTGACATGGTTACTAGCGTCTTTGGTTAATTGATGATACCAAAGTAATCCTATCGCCCCTTGGCCAAGGATAGTAATATTCATAATTACCGCCTAGTACTCGACCTAGTGCGATACATTAGAATTGACCATCGAATAATACCAAATAACGCGATACCGATTAAATCAGAAATAAAATCACTCATTTGTGCGCTGCGAAAGCCTAAATAATATTGCCCCAATTCGGTCAGCATACCGTAAAAGGCCACCGTAAACATAGTATTAAATAACGGCAGTTTTAATATGCTATGCAACACCCAGGTTAAGCAAAAAAAGCTGATTATGTGTCCAATAGAGTCTATTTCTGTACTGCGGAAAACTATGCGTCTAAAGTCACTAGAACTAAAATAAAGGCAAAAAAACAGCAAGACAATAATGGCGAGTATAGATAAATGATAGCGACTTTTCATTAAGGTGTAGGTAATCGAAATTGGCGTAATTAGATGTTATTTATCATATCAGGGCTAAGCAATGAAAACTATCACTGTTCCGTTGTCTTGAACACTGAGTACTTAATTTAGATCTTCTGTATTGGTATTAATGACATATATTGATAATATATGTCTCATGTTTGTTAGATAGAGAATTATAATGCCTTCAATGGATATCGTTTCCGAGATTAATTTGGAAGAAGTAAAAAATGCGACTGATAATGCCGTGCGTGAATTAGCGACTCGTTTCGATTTTCGTGGCACCAAAGCCAGCTTTGAATGGAAAAGCCCTGCGGTCACAATGAAAGGCGATTCAGACACTCAGTTAAAGCAAATGGCCGATATGCTGCGCGGACAATTAGTGAAAAGAAAAGTAGATGCAAAAGCATTAACGTTAGGTAGCGTTGAAAGCTCAGGTAGAAACTTCAGTCAAGTGGCTACCTTTAAAGAAGGTATTGAACAACCGGTTGCTAAAAAGGTTGTTAAACTGATAAAAGACAGTAAGTTGAAAGTTCAGGCGTCAATTCAAGGTGAACAAGTACGGGTTACAGGTAAAAAACGTGATGATTTACAAGCGGTGATGCAATTACTTAGAGAAACGGAATTAGAGCAATCATTTCAGTTTAATAATTTTAAAGATTAATCGCTGCTAGTGTAAAAATACCAACTTATTAAAAAAGAGGCCTTGGCCTCTTTTTTTGTGCTCAGAGTATTGATAAGGAATAAATGCCTGCTGGCTGTAATTTAACCAGTAACTAAATCTTTACGCTGAAAATCAGCATTAAAATAGCTTTCATGGTAATTTTTACTAATAAACGCTGTTTTTTTGCCAGTAGTTTAAGTAGATTATGCTTCATTGAAATAATAATAAGATGGTTTTAAATGGCTGCTTCTAGAGGTGCGTTCAGTTCTCGTATAGGTTTTATCATGGCTGCTGCGGGTTCTGCCGTAGGGTTAGGTAATATATGGGGTTTTCCTACACAAACAGCAAGTAACGGCGGCGCGGCTTTTGTGCTGGTTTATTTGGTGCTTGCTTTTTGTTTAGCGTATCCCGCTTTTATGGCTGAGCTGCTCATTGGTCGTTATGGCCAAGCAAACGCGGTTACGTCATTGCAAAAAATATCACGTAATATATTCCATAAACGCTTTGCTTTTGTGGTTGGTTTTGGCGGTATTATTTGTGCCGCCTTAATTTTAAGTTTTTATGGTATTTTGGCTGGCTGGATGATGTCATATGCCATTGAGCCTATCTCAACACTCTTAGGTTTGAGCGAAATATCAACGTGGCTAACCTCACAATCAATTGCGCGTAATTTAACCTTTAGTGCTTTATTTATGGTGCTGACTATTTCTATTATTCGTCGAGGCGTTGAGCAGGGCATTGAAAAATGGTCAAAGCGCTTAATGCCGATGTTGATCGGTTTATTAGTTTTACTCATTATTTATGTCTTTACCTTAGATGGCTCAAAAGAAGGGTTTAGCGCTTACTTGAATCCTGACATCTCCCGAGTATTTGAACCTGATTTGCTGATCAGTGCATTGGGCCAAGCGTTCTTTTCTTTGTCATTAGGCACCAGTGTTATGGTGATTTACGGTTCATATATTTCTAAGAAAGAAAACTTAGTAACCTTAGGGGCTCAAGTTACCTTGATTGACGTTTCAATTGCTTTCTTAGCTGGGCTACTCATTATTCCATCTATGTATGTCGCTCAGGCACAAGGTGTCGCTATATTTGATGCTAACGGTGGACTGATTTCAGGTCCTAATTTGGTTTTTGATATCTTACCAACGTTATTTAACGGTATGGGGGCTATTGGCTTGTTTGTCGCCTTTGGCTTTTTTGTTTTAATGTCAATTGCTGCGTTAACCTCAAGCATTTCTATGCTTGAAGGACCAGTTTCCTTCGTAGTAGAGCGCCATAATGTTGAACGTAAAAAAGCAACAACGCTTATTGGCTTGGGAATTTTCATACTAAGCGCGTTGATTGTACTCAATTTTGATGCACTTTTTGGCTTAGCAATTTCAGTTTCGACCGTTTATGGTCAACCCCTTATTGCGATGTTATGTTGTATATTTGTTGGCTGGATTTGGTACCGAAACGACATTTTAGCTGAGCTTAAGCAAGGTAATGACATGGTTGAACATTCCTTATTTTGGAAAATTTGGCCTTGGTACACTAAATTTGTTTGTCCGACCGCAATCGGTATTGTCTTCTGGCATTCTCTAACCTAGCTAGCAGCAAAAAAATAGTATGAAAAAAGGGGCTTAATAGCCCCTTTTTTGTATACAATTTTTATCGTTGAATCATTATATCTTAGGCCAAGCTAGTTGCCATGGCGGAGTAAGCTCTTTGATAGTATCAAGGGTTGTTGAATTGTTGAATTCAACGCCGGTATTGGGTGCTAAGCAGTACTGATAGCTTTTACCGTGCAAAGTAAATGTTATGGCAAAGGCGTGTAAATAGCCTCGGTCAGTACCGCTATTGCTGTTGTATAACGGGTCACCGAGTATGGGGACACCGATACTATTGAGTGCCACCCTGATTTGGTGGGTTTTGCCTGAATGAGGCTTGATTAAATACAAGCGCTTATTCGGTGCAATATTATAAGAGTAAAATTGGCTAATAGCAGGGTTGTTCACGGTGCGCATCAGCTTCCACATACCTCTGCGGCTTTTTTCCATATCGCCTTTTATTAAACCTTGCTTTTTCTTAGGCTTACCTTGAGCAATGGCCAGATAGTATTTTTCCACCTTGTGCTGCTGAAATTGTTGCTGAAACGCTTGCGCCGTCGCGTTGTTTTTGGCAACGATAATCAGCCCTGATGTCATTTTGTCTAGCCGATGTACAGGATACAGTTCGTTTAGTGCATATTGTAATTTCAATTGTGCTTTTATTATCGAGAACAAGCCGCTACCAACCATATCTTCATCATGAAAACTGACATCTTCAGGCTTTTCAAGTACGACAAAGTCGTCTTGATGAGCAATAACCTTGAGCTGATACTCGATCATTAAAAGTTCAGTCCGATAAGGATATAAGCGATCAGGGTAATAACGGCACCGACTAAGGCATAAGGTAACTGAGTTTTCACATGCTCAAAATGATCACAGCCACTGGCAATGGATGCAACAACCGTTGTGTCAGAGATAGGCGATGCATGGTCGCCAAAAATGCCACCGCCGAGTACTGCTGCCACTAAAAACTCAATCGGCAAACCGCTTTGTTGGGCAATTGGCACCGCAATAGGGATGAGGATAGCGAATGTACCCCATGATGTTCCGGTAGCGAATGCCATAAAAGCCGCGGCAATAAATAAAATCGGTGCCATTAAAAATAATGGTACTTCCACGTTGATTAGCTGGCTAACATAAACACCAGTACCTAAGGCTTTAATAGCATCACCAAAAGCAAAAGACAGCACTAATATTGCGACGGCAGGAGACATATATTTAATGCCGGTGATCATCGCGTTGATAATTTTAGGCAATGTCATTATTTTGTCGTTAATAATTAACAGCACTAGTAATACTAAGGCACTAACAACAGACCAGAATACTGAAAAGGCACCTGAGCCGCGACGTATATCACCGTCACCGGTAACCCAAAGTAAAATAAAGGTACCGACTAATAACGTGATCATCGGCAGCCACATAATATGGGCAGGAGCAACATGCTCAACAGTCGATTGATTGCTTTCGCTTACCAGTGATTCAGCATGTTTTAATGGACCAAAAACGCGGCCGCTAAAGGCAGTATAGTAAGCCAAAATAACAGCCACAATGGCGTAAATGTTATAACCAATAGTGCCAATTAAAATACCGACGGGATCGCCAAAAGAATAGCCATCAAGCAGCCCTAAAACATAGGCTCCCCAGCCATTGACTAAAAATAAAATACTAACGGGTGCACAGGTTGAGTCAACTAAATATGCCAGTCTAGCGCGACTCAGCTTATGCTGATCAAACAGTTTTTGGCTGGCCATGCCGGCCGTGAACATACTGAGATTGGTGTCGGTAAAAATGGTGGTGCCAATAACCGTAGGTAACATACTGGCTTGACGGCTATTTTTGACTAAATTTAGTGACGCAAGATGGTTAATAAAACCGTTTACTGCACCAGATAAATTCATCAGTGTCACTAGTGCGCCAATTAATAAACTGAAGCTGATAATGTAAACATTACCTAGTGAGCCAAATACACCGGTAATACCTAGGGTTGTAGATGTTAAACCGTCAAGCGGCTGACCATTGGCAATCATTAAATGACAAAGTATCACACCACAAAAAAGCGCGAAAAGTGCATTTTTTCTCCATATGGCAATGATAATAGCAACAAGTGGAGGAAGTAAGCTAAAGACACTATCTTGCATAGTAAACCTATATTATTATTTTATGTTTGGGTTTTTTGGACATTTTGCGATAACTTAAGCGCGCAAAGTGTCTAACTTTACCGTAAGCCCATCGAATAAGAAACTGTATTACTTAACGACATCAGCGTAAAAGACTAAGATAACAGAAATAAAGTTAGCTTCTGTCGGGTCACTATCTATGGTAAGTAGAGATAAACTCTCTGATATAGCGTATATTTTATCAGTGCAAGGTGGTGGAATTAAAGCAAGTTTTTCAATGCTGACATCTTTGCTTATACTTTATTTGTTTGCGCTAGCTCATATTTACATAATAATAAATCATTGTAGGCATTGAAATTTTACCTTTCACCCTTAAATAACAGTTACTCACTGGCGTAACGCATCAGGAATTATTTTGACATTATCATTAAATGAATATATCGCGGCTTTTGCTCAAGAAAAGCATATCACTTCTTTGAGCCAATTTGGTCGGGGTATAGAGCGTGAAGCACTCCGTGTGCTACCAGAAGGACGTTTGTCTGAACGTGCGCATAGTGATCGTTTAGGTGCAGCGTTAACGCACCCTAATATAACTACCGACTATTCGGAAACCCTACTCGAATTTATCACTCCAGTGAGTTACGCGCCAGAAACCGCTATCGCACAACTTGAAGATGTGCAGAAATTTACCTTAAGTCAGCTTGATGGTGAGCTATTATGGCCAATGAGCATGCCATGTTTTGTCGAAGATGACGATAAAATACAACTAGCGCAATTTGGTAAATCAAATGTCGGAAAAATGAAAACTGTTTATCGCCAAGGTTTAAAAAATCGCTATGGCAGCATGATGCAAGTTATTTCAGGCATACATTTTAATTTCTCCTTTCCGCAAAGTTTTTGGCACTCACTACAAGCTATTGAAAAAAATAGTGATGCGCTTGATGAATATATCTCTGATAAATATTTCGCGTTATTAAGAAATTACAAACGTTACTGCTGGTTAATTCCCTACTTATACGGCAGCTCACCAGCCGTGTGTGGTTCGTTTTTACGTAACAAACCAACAGATTTACCGTTTAAAAAAACCGACAAAGGTTACATGTACCTTGAATACGCCACTTCATTACGCATGAGCGATTTAGGTTATACCAATAGTGAACAGTCTTCGCTGCAAATTTGTTACAACAATCTATCGGGTTATTTAGACGGCGTAAAAAACGCAATAAATTTGCCTTCGAAGAAATTCGAAAAAATTGGTGTAAAAGTCGATGGTGAGTATCAGCAACTTAATACGAATGTTTTACAAATAGAAAATGAGCTCTATGCTCCTGTTCGCCCTAAGTGTGTTGCTAAGGCTGGTGAAAAACCGTCCCAAGCATTGAGAAACCGAGGGGTCGAATACATTGAAGTTCGAGCGCTGGATGTTAACCCTTTTTCAGCAACCGGTATTAGTGTTGAACAAATTAGGTTTTTAGATATTTTCCTCACATTTTGTATGTTGGAAGACAGCCCCAGGCTAACTTGTGATGAGCAAGCCATAACTGAAGAAAATATGGATGCGATTGTCGTGCGTGGTCGTGATCCGAAATTACGCTTACGTGATAACACAGAAGATAAATCTGTCCGCCATTGGGGTAATGAAATTTTCAATAAAATGAAGAGCGTTGCAGTATTATTAGATCAAGCGAACGATAGTCGACTCTACAGTGATGTTTTAGCCATTGAAGCCGCGAAAATCAGCGATGCCAATTTAACGCCATCGGCAAAAATTTTAGCGGAAGTTGTTGATAAAAATCAATCACTCACTAAGTTGTCACTGCGAAAGGCGATAGATTACCGTCAACAACTTTTAGCTCACGATTATCAAGAATTTAATGCCGAATATTTTTCCGATACCGTTGCTGAGTCATTAGAAAAACAAGCTGCAATTGAAACGGCTGATAACCTTGATTTTGATACCTTTTTGCAAAACTACTTTTCTTAATTGGCCGTTCCCCTTTAGCACCACATCAATTGAATTAACCAATGTGAAGGTTATCATTCTGCAAAATTGGAACAAAAAAAAGCGCGTTAGGGTAACGCGCTGCAAATAATAAGAAAGCAGTCCAGGGAGGTTTTGCTTTCAAGTAATCTGACTTGCGTAACCTGTTATAGTTCAATTTTTGTTCGGTAAATTTCTATTTATTTTTATTGTTCGTAAAAACTTTTATTTAACAATCTTTTAGCAAAGTTACTCTGAAGTACAATAAGCCCTAGCAAATAAGGTTAATCAACTTATATTTTTTTCAGCTGATTTTTAGGCAAAAAAAAGCACATTTATTAAATAATAAATGTGCAACATAATAATAAACACTAGGGGGAATAACTCTCTCACTTACTATGAGTGGTAAAAATTTAATTAGTTCCTCAGCTTTAATAAATTTTTATATTATTTGCAATAACAGACCTTACTTTAGTTTTATTATCGAGAATTTTCTTAATACTAGTGGCGAGATACGGCCGTAGCTTTGATAAAAAAGTGTAATAAATTACGACTTTAACCTGAAAACTCAAAAATATTCTGGCATGATATTGGCAATCAAAATTAAGTGACTGCGTTCATGACTTTTTTTAAAACCCTTATCATTTCAATGCTTGTTTGCTTAACCTTGTCGAGCTGCGCCACGAGTCCACCCAAAAATCCAGAAAACCTTTGTGAAATATTTCGTGAGCATAGAGATTGGTACTTTGCTGCGAGAGAGGCGCGTGAACGTTGGGGCGTACCTATTCACGTACCTATGAGTATGATGTATCAAGAAAGCTCGTTTAAAGCTGATGCATTGCCGCCAAGAGACTTCATATTGGGATTTATTCCTTGGGGACGTGTCAGCAGTGCCTATGGCTACTCACAAGCAAAAACCATGACCTGGGATGATTATGTTAGGGAAACGGATAGGTCAGGTGCTGATCGTGATGACTTTGAAGATGCTATTGATTTTATGGGCTGGTTTATATTCAAAACTCAAAAAATCAACAAGGTGTCTAAATGGGACGCGTATGGTCAGTATTTAAATTATCACGAGGGCTGGGGCGGCTATAAGCGTAAAAGCTATAAGAAAAAGGCTTGGTTAGTCAAGGTGGCGAGAAAGGTTGATAATCGCGCTAAGCGTTACGGTAGCCAGCTTAAAAGCTGTGAAGAAGAATTAAATCAGAGTTGGTTATGGCGCTTGCTTTTTGGTGACTAGTTAATCAAATATCAGAGGTTAACGATATTCCTTAACCTCTGAATACTTCTCATGCTCGCTTTGAAGTGTTAGAAAGCATTGCTATTTAGCCACTCGAAAGATATTTCGAAATTATTTAGCAACGCCGAACCCAGTGCATCTTAGTTGGTTATGCACGAAACCTTGTTCGAATATGGCCTAACCTTGAACAAGTAACGATTAAGAGCAGTGACTTCATAGCAGACAATTAGCCCTATGAGATAGGCAAAAAAATCTCCGAGTTACCCAAATAAAATGCTAAGGCTAGTCTAAGCTAATAGTCTTTATTCTCTTAGTTCTGTGGGCCTTTAACGATTTAACTTTAGCGTTTTTAGTAAATAATTGCAGTTCCAGATTATGGCGTTAACTGGCCGTATAATTTAGCTTATACAATCAGTGATTTATTTGCTGATGTCGACCTACTATTTATGATGGCCAATATAAAGTGGCAATATTAAGCGTTATTCATTTCAGCATTTGGGTTTTGTTGAATGCTGCATAGTTCTTGCCAAAGTTAATAAAAATTGCACTCTTTTTCAACAATTCAAGCGTGAATAGGGGCTAGAAAATAAGCAAGATTATTTTAAAAAATAATTTCTATTTTTTTGCAAAAATCGATTGCAAAATACAAAGCCTATTTCTTAGTGGGCTTGCTTTTGTTATCCACAGAAATTGTGGAAACATGATCCTTAGATCTAAAGCTGTGCATAACTTTGTTATTAACTTTCAATCATGCTTATTCTATCCACAAAATACAGTAAAATAGAATAAAATTAGGTGCTTCTATTATTTTTGAGGATCGTTCGTTACTGAGTCGTGTTAAATAAATGGTGATGTATTAGGCGGTGGTAAAGGTTATTACAAGAAAAGTATTGGCGGCTAAATGTTATAAAGGCACGGTTGGGTTATGCCAACAGTGCCTTTGGAAAGTTATCATTAGGTATTAGGATTCGGTCATTTCACCGTCGTAAAAATCGGGTAAAATCCTTACCGTTTTGATCATGTTGTCTTTCACTTCAATAATCTCAAGTGGATAGCCTGATATCCTGACGCTTAAGTTGGCCTCTGGAATATCTTCAAGGTATTCCAAAATTAAACCATTGATGGTTTTTGGTCCGTCAGTTGGGAAGCTCCAGGTCATTTCTTTGTTTACATCACGCACGGTGGCACTACCGTCAACTAAATAGCTGCCGTCAGGTTGAATGTTAACTTCGTCACTGGTGGTTGGTGTCATTGTTGTGGTGAAATCACCGACGATCTCTTCAAGAATATCTTCTAATGTCACTAAACCTTGTATATCGCCATATTCGTCAACAACTAAGCCAATACGCTCTTTAGCTCGCTGAAACTTTAATAACTGGACATTTAGTGGCGTGCCTTCAGGAATAAAATAAAGCTCTCTTACTGCGCGTAGCAGCGTGGCCTTCGTGAATTGCCCTTTTGAGACTAATCGCAATGCGTCACGTACATGGACATAGCCGACAGCATCGTCGATATTGTCACGATATAGCAAAACCCGTGTGTGATTTGATTGTGTTAATTGCTTTTGAATACGTTTCCAGTCTTCGTTGATATCAATACCGACAAGCTCATTACGAGGGATCATAATATCTTCTACGGTAACGTTTTCTAGATCGAGGATCCCAACCAACATATCTTGGTCTCTGGACTTCAACATAGCTCCTGATTCATTGACTACTGTGCGTAATTCGTCTGAGCTTAAGCTATGTTGCTCTCGTTGTTCAGAGCTAATACCTAGTAAAGCTAAAATGCCGTTAGTGATCCAGTTGACTGCAATAACAAATGGATACAATAGTTTTAAAAGTAAAGTCAGAATAAGTGAGCTCGGAAAAGCGACTTTTTCGGGATACAAGGCAGCCAAAGTTTTAGGGGTTATTTCTGCAAAAATTAAAATGACTAAGGTCAGCAATAAACCTGAATAAAATACGCCAGCATCGCCATAGAGCCTTTGGGCTATGATACCCGTGATGAGCGTAGCAAAAATATTGACTAAGTTATTACCAATAAGGATCAAGCCGATGAGTTTATCTGGTTTTGCGAGTAATTTACTGACGCGCTTAGCACCGCTGTGGTTTTGGTTTGCCAAGTGCTTTAATCGATAACGATTAATCGACATCATGCCAGTTTCAGAGCCAGAGAAATAGGCTGATATAAATATGAGTATGCCTAGTACGACAAACAGCATATCTGTAGAGATGTTATCCAAAAAAGGGATCCTATATTTAGTTAATTTTAAACCGTATCACCAGACCAAATTGGAAAAGCAATACAAAGTTAACTTATACGCTAAATTTTATAATAAGAGAAATTCTTTCACAAATCGGCTACCAAAATAAGCCAAAGTAAGAATGAAGGTTGCAATGACCGTTAATGTTAATACGCGTTGACCGCGCCAACCTTGCTTAAAATGTCCCCACAAGGTAACAAAGTAAATTGCGCATGCGATGAGAGATAATAAGGTTTTATGGGCATTTTCTTTAGCGATCATACCGTCAAGAAATATAAACCCTAGCATTTGGCTTAGTAGTAGGCAGATACTGCCTAATAGTAGGATGGTAAAAAGTTGTCGTTCAACTTGCATTAACGGCGGTAACTGGCTTACCGCTTGTAAGTTTTTGCTCTTTAATTTCATATTAATATAGGCAACTTGAAAGGCGTACAGCGTCGCTATCACTAAAATACAATAGGCGATAAGTGCTAATGTAATGTGGCTTAACATAGCAAATTTATCAGGCAAAATTTCCATATTGCCCATCGGGGAAATAAAAATCATACTGAGCTGCCAAAGGCCGGCAAAACCGTAAACTACCGGTAGCAGCAAATTAACCTTAAAGCGCAGGGCAACGGTTGAAATAACCAAGGTAATAATTAAGCTAACCAGTGAAACCACATTAGGTAAAGAAAAGTTAAGATTATTGTGGCTAAACAAAAATTGTGAGCTACTTAAAGCATGAAAAACTATGGCTAGGCAGGCAAAAATTAGTGTAACAATTAAATTTGGCCCTTTAGGATGAAATAAACGCGATAAGATTGAAAGCGTAGCCACGCTATAGCAGACAAAGGCCGTGAATGAACTGATACTTGAAAATTCCACAAAAAGCTCCGAAAAATAACACCGTTTGTAGGCGAATTAACACCCTTAGTTAATATTGCGATTCTAGCAGAATAGCCACTAGACTCCATAACTATTGTTTATTTTTATATCAATAGTTTACGTAAATTTTTACTGACTAAAAACGCCCATGTTGCCGCACAGGCTAAGCTAAAGCTAAATATCGACTTAAAATTTTAGTTAGCACCTAAGCCATTATTGAACCTGTAATGAGTAAACCAAGCAATAATCAAGCACTCGCTTTAATGTTTAGTTGCAGTAGGTTGTCGAAAAATAGTATGGGGATACTCAAATTTGTTGCAATAGTACGGTAATTTTTGTCAGTTTATCATAAATATTTTTGCTGTTATTGATCTGTGTACACGCTTTTTTCTTTATCAACCATTGTAAGATTAAATTTTGCCATTACCTTAAATGTATAACTTCTACTTTCGCTAATTAATTGTACGGGTATAATAGAGCTAATTTTTTGCGCAAAGTTAATATTTGAGTCATTTATGTTTGAAAATCTTTCCGATCGTTTAACAAAAACACTAAAAAATATCAGCGGCCGTGGTCGCCTAACTGATGACAATATAAAAGATACTTTACGTGAAGTACGAATGGCATTGTTAGAAGCCGACGTTGCTTTACCTGTTATTCGTGAGTTTATTGCCAAAGTAAAAGAAAGTGCTGTCGGCCAAGACGTTTCGAAAAGCTTAACGCCAGGGCAAGTGTTCGTAAAAATAGTTCAAAAAGAACTAGAAGCTGCGATGGGGGATGTTAACGAAGCGCTTGATTTAAAAGCAGTGCCACCAGCTGTTGTGTTAATGGCAGGTTTACAAGGTGCGGGTAAAACTACCTCAGTTGCAAAATTAGCGAAATTCTTAACCGAGCGTGAAAAGAAAAAAGTACTAGTGGTGAGCGCAGATGTTTATCGTCCAGCCGCTATTAAACAACTTGAAACTTTAGCTGAAGAAATCAATGTTGGCTTTTTCCCAAGTGACATTAAACAAAAGCCTATTGATATTGCCAATGCTGCGATTGAGCACGCTAAGAAAAACTTCTTTGATGTGTTAATTGTTGATACTGCAGGTCGTTTGCATATTGACGGCGATATGATGGCTGAGATTCAAGATTTACACGCAGCAATCAACCCGATTGAAACCCTGTTTACCGTTGATGCCATGACAGGTCAGGATGCGGCTAACACAGCTAAAGCATTTAATGATGCTTTACCGTTGACCGGTATTATTCTCACCAAAACTGATGGTGATGCGCGCGGTGGTGCGGCGTTATCTATTCGTCATATCACGGGTAAGCCAATTAAGTTTATGGGGGTTGGTGAAAAAATAGAAGCTTTAGAGCCTTTCCATCCTGATCGTATTGCTTCACGCATTTTAGGTATGGGCGATGTTCTTTCTTTAATTGAAGAAGTAGAACAAAAAGTTGATCGTAAGCAAGCTGAAAAGTTAGCGAAAAAAGTTAAAAGCGGTAAAGGTTTTGATTTAGAAGATTTTCGTGATCAGTTAGTTCAAATGAAAAGCATGGGCGGCATGATGGGCTTAATGGATAAATTACCGGGTATGGGTAATATGTCAGAGCAAGTAAAAGGCCAAATGGACGATAAAGTTACCGTACGTATGGAAGCGATGATCAATTCTATGACACCAGCTGAGCGACAACGTCCTGATATCATTAAGGGCTCACGTAAGCGTCGTATTGCTGCTGGTTCAGGCACACAAATACAAGATGTGAATAAATTGTTGAAGCAATTTACTCAGATGCAGAAAATGATGAAAAAAATGTCAGGCAAAGGTGGTATGCAAAAAATGATGCGCTCAATGAAGGGCATGATGCCTCCTGGTGGTGGCGGTGGAATGGGCGGCGGTATGTTTGGTCGTTAGTACAGCAAAACAGTTAACCTAACTATTCAATATTATTAATAAAGGTAGCAATTTGCTGCCTTTTTTATTTTCTACACTACACTGAAAATAATCACTTATAATAATTGATTAAGTCACTTAGCATATTGTTGTATCTATGGCTTAGTTTAAGGAGAGGCATTATGGTTTTGGAGCAAGAAATAATTAGTCAAAAAGATTTAGACCAGTTATTGCATATCAATGAATTTATTGAACAGAAAAATGAGAACTCACTGGTGGGAGAACTCAAGGAAGCAATCTTAGATTCAGGCAAGCTTGAATTGTCACAGTGGGAGTCGTTACGCACACATATTAGTGAAATAGAAGCCCTCATTCCTCACATTGAATTAATCATTAAGTTAAAAAAAGCCAATAAAGGCTGAGTAACAGCTACTCATTGAGCATTTGCTCAGCCGTGTTGTATCATAAATGCTTCGTTGTTAATGAAACGACTATGCTAATTTACAGATACTACTTGTTAAATACAAAAATACTCTTAAACAAATTGATATTTTTTCTATTTAACACCCTATCACCAAGAGCGGTTAGCATTGAACCTATAACCACCACCGCACCACCTATATAAGCAAGTGTATTTAAATGTTGCGCCTGAAATGTTGTTGGCCAAAAATGCTCAGCAATGGTGGCAAAAAGCACGGTTAATAATGGCGTTATTGCTAAGGTTGCGCTGACCTTAGCGGTTGGAAGGTACTCTAATGATTTGGCAAAGGTGCCGTACGCAATAAGTGTATTAGCACAGCAAAAAAATAGCAGCAGTAACGCTGTGCTATCTAATGACACAATTTCTTTGGGACTGGCTAGCGGTAAAAAAAACAAAGCGCTAAGTAAATAAATACACCACATAATTTGGTTTGAGCTGTAATAGCGTAACATCTGCTTTTGAATAATGGCATATGCCGCCCACGTGATTGCAGCGCCGAACATAATTACAAACCCAAGTAAAAAATCATCGTTACTAATACTACTACTAGCAATAAATTGTTGATTGAAAAAAAGTAATAAACCTGAAATCAACACAAAAGATCCCACCATTTGGCCACGGCTAAAGCTTTCTTTAATGAACACGACACTGCCTATAAGCATTAAGAACGGTGCCATTTGAATCAACATTTGTGCTGTTTCAGCCGGAATAAAGTGCAGGGAAACTAGGTAAAGAATGTAATTGAGGCTTAAAAATATGGCGGCAAAAAATAATTTTTTCATTAAATTTCTCTGCTGAAGCACAGAGCTGGGGAGCTTTCGTTTCATTGATAATAATAGACCAACAAAAAGTGCAGCAAACACAAAGCGGTACCAGGTAATAGTGTAAGCATCCATGAGCAGCAAAACAGATTTTAGTGCCAACGGTAACAAGCCCCACATAATCGCCGTGGTCATTGCTAACATTAATCCTTTAACGCTATTGTTTGCTAGTTGAGTCATGATATTTCCGTCCAGAAAAGACAAATGATAGTGCTGCTTTTTATAGCAACCGTTTTGGCGGCTGAATTATATCGCTATATTGAACGCCTTGGTAACTAATTTATGGATTATGAAGGCTAAAATTTAGCTTTAGGTTGCTTTGTCAGCAAAAAAGCGTAAAATACGCGAGCTTTTCTGTCACTAAGTTGATAGAAATGTCTGGAAAATTCGTTTTAACACTTAAATTATATAGAGGACGATATGGTTACCATTCGTTTAGCTCGTGGCGGCGCAAAGAAGCGTCCATTCTATCAGGTTGTTGTTGCAGATAGCCGTAACTCTCGCGATGGTCGTTTCATCGAGAAAGTTGGTTTCTTCAACCCTACAGCGCAAGGTCAAGCGGAAAAATTACGTTTAGACCTAGACCGTGTCAACCATTGGGTTGGTCAAGGTGCAACTGTATCTGATCGTGTGGCCAAATTAGTTAAAGATGCTCAAAAAGCAGCTTAAATTAAATTGGTAGGTTTTAGGAGTTTGTTGTGGAAGTAATTGGTAAAGATGTCACTTTGGGTAAAGTAGGCGCTGTCTACGGTATCAAGGGTTGGTTGAAGATTCATTCATTCACAGATGACCAAGAAGCCATACTAGACTATTTTCCTTGGTCTTTAAAATTAGGAAATAAGATTCAATCAGTAGAAATTACCGATTGGCGCAAACATAACAATGGTCTTGTTGTTAAAGTTGCAGGTATTGACGATCGTGATGTAGCCCAAAAGCTTGTTGGATCGGAAATATTTGTCAGCGAAGACGCGTTATCAGACTTACCTGAGGGTGAGTTTTATTGGCGTGATCTAATCGGCATGTCTGTAGTTACTGACAAAGGTTACGACCTAGGTCAGGTTTCCGACATAATGGAAACGGGCGCTAACGATGTACTGGTTGTTAAGGCTAACCTGAAAGATGGCTTTGGGAAAAAAGAAAGGTTAATTCCTTACTTAATAGACCAAGTTATACTTTCGGTAAGCACAGAAAATAAACAAATTTGTGTTGACTGGGATCCAGGTTTCTAAACTTGAGTAACTGCAAATTATGGATAGGGGTGATCAGCCTTTTTCCTGAAATGTTTGATGCAATTACCGAGTATGGGGTGACTGGCCGAGCTATTCGTAAAGGTTTAATTGATTTTCATAAGTGGAATCCGAGAGATTTTACTCATGATAAACATCGCACCGTAGATGATCGCCCATATGGCGGTGGTCCAGGGATGTTGATGATGGTTCAACCATTGCGAGATGCCATTATTGCTGCACGTGCTGTAGCTGAAGTTGATGGTAAAAAAGCTAAGGTCATATATTTGTCACCGCAAGGGCGAAAATTGGACCAAGCCGGTGTACGTGAATTAGCACAACATGACAGACTGATATTTATAGCAGGACGTTATGAAGGTATAGATGAGCGACTAATTGAATCTGAAATAGATGAAGAATGGTCGGTCGGAGATTATGTTTTAAGTGGTGGGGAACTGCCAGCTATGAATGTAATCGATGCCGTAGCACGATTTGTGCCCGGTGTATTAGGACATCAACAATCAGCTGAGCAGGATTCATTTTCTGACGGTTTATTAGATTGTCCACATTACACTCGGCCAGAAGTGATGGATGTTTCGTCAAACGAAACTAAGTCAGTTCCAAAAGTGTTATTGAGTGGTAATCACGAGCACATTAGGCAATGGCGCCAATATCAGTCATTAGAAAGAACATGGGCCAGAAGACCAGAACTATTAACTAACCTAGCTCTGACAGCGGAACAGCAAAAAATGTTAGTAGCCATTAAGGCTGATAGCAAAAACACTGTTGATGACTGTGAACCCTAGGAAGAAGGTATTATGAGTAATATTATTAAACAGCTTGAAGCTGAGCAAATGAAACAAGATGTACCAGCATACCGCCCAGGCGATACTGTTATTGTACAAGTAAAAGTTACAGAAGGTGATAAGTCACGTCTTCAAGCATTTGAAGGTGTTGTTATCGCTGTTAAAAACCGCGGCATCAATTCTGCATTCACTGTTCGTAAAATTTCAAACGGTGTTGGTGTAGAGCGTGTATTCCAGACACATAGCCCAATCGTTGACTCAATTGAAGTCAAACGTCGCGGTGATGTACGTCAAGCTAAGCTTTACTATCTTCGTGAGCGTTCAGGTCGTTCTGCACGTATCAAAGAGAAATTGGCAAAAAGATAATCTCTCTTTAATTAGAAGATTACTTAGCAGCTTGAAAAAAACCTGTGTGGGCAACCACACAGGTTTTTTTGTGCGTGCAGAATTGTAATTTTGTTATTCATACTTCTGTGAAAGCCTTTAGCGGATATAAATAAACAACTTAGTGATCTTTGCACCGGAAAGGATTTAAAAAATTTTACTTTAGCAATTAAAAGTCAATTGCACACGGATTTGACAGCGTTGTCATTTTGGTGTGTTTAATGATATGGTCATTATTGTTATAAAGTAAATTAACTTAAGTAAATCACTAATATTCGACTTTAGTGGTGTGTTCCAGCAGAAAAACTTAAGCTATGATGTTGGTAACTTAAAAGCGAATAATAGTTGAAGCCAAAGTTTTAATTTTGCTTCAACTAGCCACTAGATATGAGAAAATCAAGGATTAAGCATGCAAGAATTAAAAAGCCGTTATCCCGTATTAGAGCAGGCCAAAGCTCACACTTACATTGATTCAGCGACCTATGACGCGATGTATAAGCTGTCAATTGAGCAACCTGAGGTTTTTTGGGCCGAACAAGCCGATAAGTTTCTTGATTGGTATCAGCCTTGGGACCATGTCAGTGACGTGGATTTAAAATCGGCGGATATCAAATGGTTTTCTGGTGGCAAATTAAATGTCAGCTATAACTGTATTGATCGCCATTTAGTAAGCAAGGCAAATGAAACTGCCATTATTTGGGAAGGTGATGACCCAAGTGAAGATAAAAAGATAAGCTATCAAGAACTGCATGATCATGTTTGTCGTTTTGCTAATTTATTAAAAGCTCGTGGCGTTAAAAAAGGTGATCGTGTTTGTATTTATATGCCAATGATCCCAGAAATTGGCTACGCCATGCTCGCCTGTGCTCGTATAGGGGCGGTACATTCTGTGGTATTTGGTGGCTTCTCTACTGAAGCTATTCGTTCTAGAATTATTGATGCCGACTGCCAAGTGGTTATTACCTCAGATGAAAGTCTTCGTGGTGGACGAGTTATTCCTATTAAGTCCAATGTTGATGCAGCAATTGCCGATTGCCCTAATGTGCACTCGGTCATTGTGGTGGAAAGAACCGGTGGTGATATTACGTGGAATGATAAAGTTGATGTCAACTATCAACAAGAAGTGGCCAAGCTTCCTGCTGCTTGCCAGCCAGAAGTCATGGATGCGGAAGATCCGCTATTTATTTTATATACCTCAGGTTCTACCGGTACACCTAAAGGTGTTCTTCATACCTGTGGTGGTTATTTACTTTATGCTGCCATGACCCATAAATATGTTTTTGACTATAAAGACGGTGAGGTGTATTGGTGTACTGCTGATGCCGGTTGGATCACCGGGCATTCTTACATATTTTATGGCCCATTGGCTAATGGCGCAACGACCTTAGTTTTTGAAGGTGTACCCACTTATCCAGACGCCGGTCGATTTTGGCAAGTATGCGACAAGCATCAAGTTAATGTCTTCTATACCGCACCAACAGCAATTCGTGCACTCATGAGCGTTGGCGATAGCTTTGTTGAAAAATCCGATTTATCCTCGTTACGTATTTTGGGCACTGTTGGCGAGCCAATTAACCCAGAAGCATGGCATTGGTATTATGAAGTCATAGGCAAGAATAACTGCCCGATTGTGGATACTTGGTGGCAAACCGAAACAGGTGGTATCTTAATTACCTCGCTGCCTGGTGCGGTTGATATGAAACCAGGTGCAGCCGGTAAACCATTCTTTGGTGTACAACCTGCGTTGTTTGATAAAGACGGTAATACCCTTGAGGGGGAAAACCAAGGTCTATTGATGATGACAGGAAGTTGGCCAGGCCAATTACGTAGTGTTTACGGTGATCATGAACGTTTCTACCAAACCTATTTAAGCCAATATCCAGGTAATTATTTTACAGGCGACGGTGCAAAACGTGATGAAGACGGCTTTTATTGGATCACGGGTCGTGTTGACGACGTGCTGAATGTTTCGGGTCACCGATTAGGCACTGCTGAAATTGAAAGTGCCTTAGTTTTACACCCTGCAGTAGCCGAAGCGGCTGTTGTTGGCTACCCTCATGAAATTAAGGGCCAAGGCGTATATGCTTATGTAACTTTGATGAGCAATGCGACTGAATCTGATGCGTTATTAGCGGAACTTACTGAATTTGTTGCCAAAGAATTAGGACGCTTTGCTAAGCCTGATTATATTCAATATGCGCCTGGATTGCCTAAAACACGCTCGGGTAAAATTATGCGTCGAATTCTACGTAAAATAGCTGAGAACGATCTTGATACCTTAGGTGATACTTCA
>Ga0208643_1000389_pt1 | contig 29851 bp, 43 predicted proteins | sample VirMetDEL_Nov_12_FD_184516 | JGI IMG/M metagenome (GOLD analysis project Ga0208643, IMG submission 184516) | Aqueous microbial communities from the Delaware River and Bay under freshwater to marine salinity gradient to study organic matter... | ecosystem: Environmental > Aquatic > Marine >...
CATCAGGTGGCGGTGCCTCTGGTGGCTCAAATAGCGGCGGTGCTGCAAAAGTTAAATCCCGTGCTGAATTTGAGGCACTAGACCCAGCAAGCCGGATGTCATTCGTGAAATCTGGCGGCAAACTAACTGATAATTGATAAGGTAAAAAATCATGGCTGAAAATACTATTAGTTCAATCGTTCCAGACATTTATGAGGCGCTTGATATTGTGTCTCGCGAACTGACTGGTCTTATTCCTGCTGTCACAATGAATGCCAGTGCTGACCGTGCAGGCATCAATCAAAACATCGTTGTAGACGTAGAGCCTGCTGGCAACGTGTCTGACATAACTCCGTCTATGACCGTCCCAGAGCCTACAGGTCAAACTTCTGGCTCAACCATTATCCAGATCACCAAGAGCCGTGCTGCTGAGTTTGGTTTCATTGGCGATGACCAGAAGAAGCTGAACACTGGTCCTGGCTACATGGGAACCCGAGCAAACAAGATCGCACAAGCGATTCGAGCCATTGCTAACGAGGTTGAACTTGACTTGGCTGGCCTGCAATCAACGTTCTCTCGCGCATACGGCACGCCCGGAACTACTCCATTCGGCACAGCGAATGATTACACCGACGCGTCTAACGTGATGAAAATCCTGAAGGACAATGGTTCGCCAATCAGTGATAACCAGTTGGTAATCAATACCTCTGCTGGTGCCAATTTCATTGGTAAGCAGTCTGCCGTCAATGCTGCTGGAACTGACTCCATGCTGCGACAAGGTGTCTTGCTTGATCTGGCCGGTATGCCTTTGCGCGAATCCGCACAAATCCAAACCGCTGCTGTTGGCACTGGTACCAACTACACTTCCAGCGCCGCTGGCTTTGCTGTTGGCTCCACTACTATTGCTCTGATCACTGGTTCAGGTACTGTACTGGCTGGCGATGTTGTAACCTTTGCTGGTGACGCTAATCAGTATGTTGTAACAACTGGCACTGCTGCACCGGGTAACATCGTGATTGCCGCTCCAGGTTTGCGTCAAGCACTGCCTGCATCTGCAAAAGCGCTGACAATCGTTGGCGCATCAGCTCGAAACATGGCGTTCAATCGTTCAGCACTTGTGCTTGCCGCTCGTTCACCAGCTCGCCCAGAAGAAGGCGACATGGCCGAAGACGTTATTGTCATCACTGATCCGCGTTCAGGTTTGAGCATGGAATTTGCGATGTACAAGGGCTACCGAAAGGTGCGTTACGAGGTTGGTTTGGCTTGGGGTGTTAAGAACATCAAGCCAGAGCATACCGCGTTGCTGTTAGGCTAAGACGAACGGGGCGGCTTCGGTCGCCCCAATCTCTTCCAAACAGGACAAATTATGTCAGCACAAGGTATAAGGCTTTCAACATCAGCGAGAATTGATACCTCACATCAATTGGTCACTAGGCTTGATCGACTCCCGGTTGATTCAATACAAAACGATGTAGCTAGAGGTTATGCTCCCGGAGCTGTTCAGTTTGGATCGTTTGGCGAGCGAGAATTAGTCGGCTCAACATCTAATCAAATTATTTGGTCAAATGGCGCGTTTAGCTCCCCGCACCCGACAGGCATTAGGATTTCTGTGGTTAGCACCAGCGCAAATGACTCTGCTGCAGGGACAGGAATTAGAACGCTTGAGATTCATTATTTAGACAATAATCTTGATGAACAAGTTGAAACTGTAACTATGACGGGAACAACGCCCGTTTTAACAGTCGCAACAAATATCAGATTTATAAATTTAGCTCACATGATAACCTTTGGCGCTTTAGCTCATGCCGCCGGGGATATTACATTTACAAATAACGGAAACAATTACGCGGAAATACTAGCTGGAAACCCTGTTCAAGTCTCTAGTGCCAGGATGGTACCAAGAGGCAAAGTATTTTATTTGAGCGGAGCAACTGCTGGTAGTGTTAGCGGTTCAACTACGGCGAGAGTGTTAATTAGGCTGGCTGCAAATTCTTACAATGGAAATATATTTAATACCCCATTCGCATTAGTGCCTTATGGGTCAATTGGCGTTCAAGACAATACTGTAGCTTTCAATTTCCCTGTGCCTTTTAAATTTATTTCGGGAGTCGTTGTTGCGTTGCTCGCATCATCGGATAAAAGTTGCACAGTGTCTGGATCAATTTACGGCTGGCTTGAGGACGAATAATGGCAACAATAGTGGTTGAAACGGGCGCTGGCCTCACAAACTCCAACAGCTATGTCTCAGAGGCCGAGTTAGCGACTTATGCTGCTGACAGAGGCGTTACATTGACGGGTACGGCAGCAGTGCTGATCATTCAGGCAATGGACTACCTTGAGTCAAAAAACTTCAACGGCACGAAGTCAAACATTGATCAGGCTCTCCAATGGCCTCGATACGGGGTTGAATTGGACGCATATCTAGTGCTGTCTGACGCTATACCTCAACTGCTAAAAGAATCAGAGATGGAGATTGCCATTGCTATTGATGGCGGGGTCAATCCACTGGCAAATCAGGGTCGAGAAACTATAAAAGAAAAAGTTGGCGATCTTGAGGTTGAGTATTCAGCTAGTTCGCGACCAGATACCTATTTGACGGCAGCAGAAACAAAAGTGGCCAAGCTGGTCAAAAATGTCATGGTGGTTAATCGTGTTTAACTACGCTGGCCTAAAATCTACGGCATTTAATCTGATCGCTGAGTTTGGCGATACAGCCGTATTGACAAGAGCAAGCGGCGATACGTTCAACCCTGTCACTGGCAGCTATACAGGCGGAACCACTCTGACAATCACCGGCAAGGGCGCTCGAATGATGTTCTCGAAGTCTGAGATCAACGGCGAAACAATACAAGCATCAGATGTTCGGCTAATGTTTCAGGCTGGTCATGGCGAGCCGCTCATTGATGACAATTGCTTGTTTGCTGGCATTGATTATCGAGTCATGGATGTTCGGATCATTTCACCCGCTGGAACGGACGTATATTATGACCTTCAGCTCAGACATTAAGGCTTTTGCGACAAAAACCAACCGAAATCTTGACGACGTTCGGGCGTACTCTGCAATAACTTTGTTTACAAACATAATTATGGCAACGCCAGTTGGAAACCCTGACTTTTGGCAAGGAGGCGGAAAAGCTCCTGCTGGTTATACTGGCGGAAGGTTGAGAGGAAATTGGCAGGCATCAATTAATACTCCTGAGAATTCGACTACCAAGCAAATTGATCCGAACGGAGGCAAAGTATTAAAAGATATGACCGCCAAAATGTTAACAGTTAAAGGCGATGAGTCTTTATTTATGACCAATAATTTGCCTTATGCTGCTCGCATTGAATACGGTCACAGCAGAAAACAACGACCAATGGGTATGGTAAGGGTATCAATAGCGGCATTTGAAGATGCTGTAAAATCAGCATTGCAGAAGGTAGACCGATGAGTACTACGTTTTCTGACATTAGTTCAGCTCTTGATTCGCGACTCAACACTTTAACTGGGTCAACTCCAGTTGCTTGGCAAAACACCGTGTACAAGCCAACAAAGACAGGCATGTATTTGCGGCCAACAAACCTTGCCGGTGCAACCACTCAGGCAGGGCTTGGCACAACCGGCATTGATCAGTATTTAGGATTGTATCAAATTGATATTTTTGCCCAAGCAGGAAAGGGCAGAAATGCAGCAGAAGCCAAGGCTGACGCTGTAGCAAATCATTTCAAGCGCGGAACTGATTTGCTGTACAATAGCACCACTGTTCGATTAGGTGATGTATCGCGCACCAACGGCACAATAATAGAAGATCGGTTTTTAATTTCGGTCACAATCAATTACATGGCTCATGTAGCCCCGAGGTAAATCATGACAATAGCAACAGGATCGCGGCACGACATGGCTTATGTGGTCGAATCCGTTTTTGGCACCACACCAACTACGCCAACATTTACGCCAATTCGGCATACTGGAACAACGATTGGTTTGTCTAAAGACGCAATTGAGTCTGAAGAATTACGCCAAGACCGCCAGATAGCCAATTATCGACACGGCAACAAAAGCGTAGCAGGCGACGTTAACATTGAGCTTTCATACGGGACATTTGATGACTTGCTTGAAGCGACACTGGCCGGAACATGGTCAACAGATGTTTTGATTGCTGGCACGACTCGCCGCAGTTACACAGTTGAGCGTCATCACACTGACATCGGCAAATACCTTCGGTCAACGGGTTGCAGTTTCAACGCTTTGTCATTGGCTGTAGCTCCCAATTCAATGGTAACTGGATCGTTTAGCGTAATTGGCAAAGCGTTCTCTGTCGCCAGTACAGCAATCAGCGGGGCAACATACTCCGCAGAAACGACCACAGCGCCATTTGATTCATTTACCGGGTCAATCACTGAGGGCGGGTCAAGCATTGCTGTAGTGACTTCAATAGACCTGTCAATCGATAACGGAATGGAAGCGTTATACGTTGTTGGAAGCGACGAAACATTGTTGCCATCAATCGGCAAATCGACTGTAACTGGTTCGATCACTGCATATTTTGAAGATGCAACATTGATCGACAAGTTTATTGCTGAAACAGCATCAAGTTTGTCTTTCGTTCTGACTGATCAAGCCGGTAATAGCTACACGTTTGATCTGCCAAATATCAAGTACAACTCAGGCAACCCAGAAGTAGGTGGTCCAGGTGCAATTACTGTTACGCTTGATTTTGTGGCATTGTATGACGAAACCACTGGCTCTCAGATCGAGATAACAAGGTCAGCGGCATAAAACCTGCGGGGCTTAACGGCCCCGTTTATTTAACGGGAGGAATGAATGGATATTAAAAGTTTATATACGGTTGAAAAACATGAAGACGGGGCAGAACTACGCATTGTAAGCCCATTAGACGGTGAATTAACTGATTTCTATATCAAGGTACAGGGTATAGATTCAAAAGCCTACAGAGCGGCTGTAAGGGGCTATCATCGCAAGTTGTTAGCCAACGAAGAAGGCGGAGAGTCTGAATTGCTGTCGGCAGTAACTATTGGCTGGCGCGGATTGAACGACGGCAAATCCGAAATTGAGTTCAGTAAAGAAAGGGCGCTTCAGCTTTACGATAATTCGCCAAACATAGCAACGCAACTTGACAGGTTTATAGCTGATCGCAAAAATTTTACCAAGGGCTGATTGACGAAATATCTGTCTATGCTAGATGGCAGTTTTGGGCATCTGGATATGATAAGGGATCGAAGGTCAGCCGTATGGCTAGTCTTAAACAAGTCGAAAAGTCATTGGGGCGAAAGCCGAGGGAATTGGAAAGTTCCCCTAGTTTGAGGAATGAGCTGGGTTATTTGTGGGCGCTATTTGTCAGCCTAAAGAATGCGACAATTGGCCCAATTAGTTACACTGAGATTCAAGCGTTTGCCGGTATTTACGGTGAACTGTCAGTATTTGAAATTGATGTGATCCGAACATTGGACGACTTGTATTCCGAAGAGGCAAATAATAATGGCTGAGAATGTTTCACGACTGATGATAGAAGTTACATCAGATGGCGTCATTAAAGCTGCAGACAATCTTGATGAATTGACCACCGCTGGCAAAAAGTCAGAAGTTCAGGCGGAAAAGACAGCCAGAGGAATAAAAAAGATAGACAAAGCTGCCGCTGCGACAAAGGGCAGTTTTGGCGCGATGAAGGGCGCAACCCAGAACGTTTCATATCAACTGCAGGATATCGCCGTCCAAGCACAGATGGGTACCTCAGCCTTCATAATACTAGGCCAACAAGGCCCCCAATTAGCATCTATATTTGGCCCCGGCGGCGCAGTTTTTGGAGCTTTAATTGCGTTTGGCTCGATGATAGGCGGCGTTTTGTATGCTTCAATGAACAAGGCAAAAGTATCGTCCGATGATTTAAAAGATGCTCTCATTAGGCTTGACGCGACAGTTGTCAAATCAAAAAACAGCACATACGAGTTATCAAAGCGAATCCTGGAGCTTGCAAACGTATCGTCTAAAGGCGCTCAGGCTGAATTAATATCAGGCATACAAGATACCACTGATGTAATAAAAGGCGCGCAAACAAGCATTGAAGGGCTTATTGAAACCGAATCAGGCATGAGGTTCGGCGGTCTTGCTAGCAGTCTGGAAAGGCTGAAACAGAAAGATATCAATATTAACGATTTGCTTAAAATTGACAGTTATAGCCGAAACATTATGGAGCTAGATCGTTTCGCTGAATCGGTCGAGAAGCTGCAAAAAACATATAAGTTAACCGTGCCACAGGCGTTTTCTTTGGCCGAAGCGATGGGAAGTTTGGACCCAAAAGACGCTTCGACATATCTCAACCTTAGAAATACTATTGATGACATTGCAAGTGTTTCGGGCCTTTCAAGTGTAGAGTTCAAAAGGTTTAGGCAATCAGTAGTTGACGGGGCCAATTCAATAGATGAGGCCGAGAAAAAAGCAACATTATTGGGAACTGCGCTTGGAATTGTAAAAGAAAATGGAACCGCTGCTCTTGCGCCATTAATTGAAGGGGCAAAAGACGCCACCAAAGTTCTAAACGAGGCTGATCAAGCCAGGATGGCGGCTTTATTAGATGCAGACATAAGAGAAGCCAAAATTCTAACGGAAAAAGAAAAAAGAGAAACCGCTGCGGCGTTGAAAGCTGAAGAAAGGGAAATAGCCTCTGCTGAAAAAAGATTATTGTCTGCCGAGGCTGCGAATGATAACGAAATCGAAGCAATCAGGCGAAAATCAGTTGAACAACAGCAAATCCTTGAACGTGACCGAGTGCTTGCTGTCGCAAGGGCGGAAAAAGAAGGCGCAGATGTTCTTGCCGTCAATGAGCGGTACATGGAGGCCCATTTAGCTCTTGAAGCGGGAGCAAACGAAAAGATAGCAGAAATAAATGCCGCCTTGAACGCGCAAAAGTTGAATGACCAAGCAACATATATGAGCGATTGGATGGCTCTGACCAAAGAGTCAATGATGAGTATGGATTTGCTAGGCTTTCAAATGGCGACAAGCCTGCAAAGTAATCTTGGCAACGCATTTGAATCGTTTTTGACAGGAGCAAGCAGCGCCAAAGAGGCGTTTAAAGACTTGGCGACAGGAATGGCAAAATCATTGATTCACGCATTATCGAATATGGCTGCTGAATGGGTTGCTTATTACCTTGTTGAAAAAGCGATGGGTAAAGCTGGGCAAGCTAGCGCAGGAGTTGCAATGGGCTTTAATGCGCTTGCAGGGCAGCAAATGGCGGCAATAAATGCTTTTGCGTCAACTGCTGCAATACCTGTAGTTGGTCCAGCATTAGCTCCGGCAGCATCAGCGGCGGCAATTGCTGCTACTGCTCCATTTGTCGCGGCTACGATGTCTTTAAGCGCGGCAGCTACAGGCGCAAGAGCATTGGGCGGTCAGGTCAGGGGTGGCGAATCATATTTGGTCGGTGAACGCGGACCAGAATTATTGACAATGGGTACATCTGGCAGAATTGCGACTAATGAAAACCTGAAAAACGCTGTTGGAGGCGGCGGAGGCGTAACTGTGATTAACAATATCGACGCAACAGGATCAGGGCCAGACGTTGAAACCAAAATTAGAGCGGCAATGGATCAGACAAGCGCCAAAACAATTGCTACAATCCAAGACTTAATGAGGCGGAGGCGTTTCGCATGACCACATTTTCATTTCCGTCTATAATTCCTGCATCTAGCAGCTTCGAGCTTGTGACTAACACAAAAACATTTCGCTCGCCACTGACCAACTCAGTTCAGACCGCAAGCAGAAAAGGGTCGCTCTGGAAAGTCGGAATGTCATTCAATAACTTGCATGGCAGTGAAAGGGCTGAGATGCAGGCATTTCTTGCCAAGTTAAACGGTCAAGAACATCGTTTCACGCTGCACGATCATTCTTATGTTCGTCGAGGCGTTGGGTTTGGAACATTGACGATCAATGGTGCTGATCAAGGCGGTGTCAATCTTGTTTGTCTCACTACTGGGTTAAATATTGTCGGGTATGTCAAAGCCGGTGATTATGTGTCTTTTAACAATGAACTCCACATGGTTACAACTGATGCGAATTCAAACGAGTTTGGAAATATAACAATTCAGATTGCGCCGCCAATTCGCAAGCCAACAATCAACCTGGGAACAGTCGATTACACTTCGCCAGTTAATGGAGTTTTTATGTTGTCGTCAAAATCAGGTTGGACTAATGAGACAGCAGGGCTTTCATCATTTAGCCTTGATGCTGTTGAGGATGTTTTAGCATGAGCCGCGCATTTGGCGCCGCCAGTGCTGCCGCGTTTATCGAACCAAATGTATCGGTAATCACATTTGTCATGTTGGACTTCGCTTCAGGCATTGTTCGCGTTCACAATAGTATCGGAACGTATACTTGGGGCGGCGAGGATTGGATTGGCGTTGGATCGCTTGGCACTGTATCTCAACTCGAAGAAGGCGCAGATGTTTCACCGTACGGCATAACGTTAACATTGTCTGCGCTTGATCTTGTCGTGTCCGGCGCGGCACTAAACGAAGATTATTTCATGCGCCCAGTTTCAATTTATATCGGGGCTTTATCGGCAGATGACGAGCTTTTGAACACCCCGCTTCAAATGTGGGGCGGTCATATGGATGTAATGGGAATTACTGCCGGAGCCGAAAACGATCAAATAACCATCAATTGTGAGTCAGAATTAGCGGCGTTTGAGCGATCATCAAGCCTTAAATATACGACCCAATCTCAACAGGATTTTTATCCTGGAGACTTGTTTTTTAGTTTCTTGCCAAAGATTGAGGGTGCAAAGATTAGATGGAGAGATAATAAAACTGACTCAATTGCAGGATTTACTCCAAAAGACATTACAAACGGAATTTCTATTGGCTCTATTGGCAGTATATTTTGAATCGCAGATTGAAAACAATTAAAGCATTAAACGAATGGGAAAAACGCCAATTCAATTATGGGGATTCTGATTGTTGTCAATTTGTGGCTTATGTAATCAAGCATTTTAGCGGAAAAGATTATTCAAAGGCTTTTGAATACAAATCTGAACAGGAAGCAAACATGTTAATCTGTCGATTTGGAAGTCTTAAAGAATTGATTACAAGCATACTTGGAGAGCCTTCAGATAATTTAAGCGATGGGGATCCAGTTATAAGCAAATTTCCAATAATTGGTGAAACAATGGGGATCAAGTTAGGCGAATTTGTAATCTGCTTGACCGAAAAAGGAATGGCTAAATTGCATAACAGACATCAAATTTGCGGGTGGTCAATATGCCTCAAGCGGTAATAGCAATTGGGTCTTGGGTATTAGGCGCTGTCGGAGCGACTGGTCTGGCGGCGGCAGCAGGAACCGCTGCATTTTTAGTTGGAGCCGCTGTTGTAATTGGGGCCGGAGTTCTTGCTGCTGTAGCGTTGAAGCCAAGCATCGGCGGCGGTAGACAACCCGATAATGACAAGAGTCGCCAAAGCACTGTAAAAAGCACAGTTGAACCTCAAAAAATAATTTACGGACAAGCTCTTGTTTCAGGCCCGATTACTTTTGTAGGCGTAAGCGGACCGGACAATGAAGTTATGCACCATGTAATAGCTTTGGCCGGACATGAAGTCGATGCAATAACGGATATTTGGCTTGATGATCAACAAATATTAGAAAATCAATTTAACAATTCTGGCCTTGTCATTAACGGCACATTCCAAAATATAATGACCGTTACAAAGTTTCTTGGGACTTCAGATCAATCTGCTGACGACAACTTAGTGGCAAATTGGTTTGGCTACACAGTAAATCATCGTGGGCGTGGAATAGCGTATATTCACACGCAATTTGTTCTCAACGATGACAGCCAAGAAGTTTGGGACAAATATTCGCCTAACAACATCAAAGCCCTTGTTCGTGGCCGAAGAATATACGATCCAAGGCTTGATATATTTCCCGGCGGCGCGGCGACGAATCCTGGCTCTATTGTATTTTCTAGTAATCCTGCTTTGGCAATTGCCGATTATCTTACAAATACCCGTTTTGGAATGAAAATCAACCCTTCAAAAATTGATTGGGACACCGTTATTATTTCTGCAAATGCTTGCGATGCAGTGGTCGATGTACCCGGAGGAACAGAAAAACGATTTACAGCTAACGGCGTTTTGTTTGCAACTGACAGCCACAGAGCTAGCATTGATAAACTTTTAAGCGCAATGAATGGCAAGTTGATATATTCCAGCGGGTTTTATTACATTAAAGCTGGAATATACGAAGCGCCGAGCGAATTTTTAGATGAAGAAGATTTGTCAGGCGCAGTAGCTATAAAAACGTCGGTTGAGCGGTCGGATAGATTTAACACGGTCGGCGGGATATTCATGGACCCGGCTGAACTTCACAAGACAAGCGAATTCCCAAAGGTCACTATTACTTCAGCATTATTGCGAGACAACAATGAAGTTTTGGAAAAAGAGATTGAGCTGCCGTTTACTAATTCTGCGTTTATGGCTCAACGAATTGCGAATAAATTAATTCAGCTTAGTGATCAGCAAAAGACGGTCAGTTTCCCCGCCAACTTGGCTGGGCTAAGAGTAGCTGTTGGTGATCGGGTATCGGTATCAATCGAAGAACTGAATTGGGAATCAAAAGTATTTGAGTGTTTAGGTTGGTCGTTTAATGATGGCGGCAATGACGGTGTAATGCTGACATTGCGAGAAGATGACGCCGGATCATACGAAGATATGTTGCCTGAAGAATATTCCACTGTTTCGGCAGATGGAGTTATTACCGAAGGATTTCCTGGAGTTCCTGATCCACAAAACCTTACAGCAACCGCCGGATTAAAAAGCGTTGATTTGAATTGGCTTAATCCTGTCAATACAGAAAAATTCAAAGAGATAGCTGTTTATGCTTCGCCTGATTCATCTTGGGAAAACAAGGTTGAAATCGGCAGGACAATGGGAACACAGTTCTTCCATGACGCATCAACTGCCCTTGATCCACTTGCAGTTGGCGATACTCGATTCTATTGGGTCAGGGCATTACAGTACGGCACAGGAACAAACTCATCCGCTGTTTCTGATCGAAACCCAGACAACGATATATCAAACATTTCCGCGACTGTTGGCCCGATCACGCCAGACTATACGGACATCATTGATGACACTCCAGAACAAGTGGCGCCAACCGCGCTGACGCTGGTCGAAACTACAGTTCTTGGCAATGACGGTTCGGTGTTGCCCGCAGTTCAGGTTAGCTGGACCCTGCCGATTGACAGTCAGTACATTTCATTCTTTGAAGTTGAGTTCAAGCAGACAAGTCAGGGTGAGATCGATTACGGCCTGACATCTGACGCCTATACGGCAACAATAAGCTACGGATCAGTGGCAGACGCGACAACGCTAGAGCTTAACTATGGCAGCGTAAACGAGGATGTCATTGGTGGTGGCGGGGCTTATTCAAGTGTCAATGTTTACGGCACTACAACGGTTATCTCTGGAATGCGAGAGCTTGAAGAGTTCACATTCCGCGTCAGAGCTGTGACATTGACCGGCAAGGTGTCAGAACAGATAACCGGAACGATCATCCTGCAAGGCGATCAAACGGCCCCAGCAGTAGCCTCAACGATTACTGCAACGGGTGGAATTCAGCAGATCAAACTCAATTGGGAAAACCCATCTGATTCTGATCTGGCGTTTATTGAGATATTCGAGAACACGACGAACAATCAGGGTACTTCGACGCTGGTAGTTCAGACGCTTGCAGATCAGCATACAATCACCGGCCTTGCCAATGACACGACCCGATATTATTGGCTGCGGTCTGCTGACAGGTCAGGCAACCGATCAGGTTTTAGCCCGTCGGTTTCTGCTACCACTTTGAAAATCAGTCTGGACGATCTAAATCAAGGCGTTATTGATCAATTTGCCGCTGGTGATGCGTTTGGCATCCAGCCAGTAGGTACTCTTGTTGGCGTTGTTGGCGAGCATATCGGTCAGATCAAGTTTCTTACAACCACCCAGACGCTTTATGTATGGACGGGAACCGAATGGACTACAGAACTATACACTGCGTCTAATGTGGACCCTGGCGCAATCACAGCCGCCTCATTTGCTGCTGGTATTGAGCCTATTTCAGCGGTTTCCACTTTGCCGTCACCGGGTGGATACACTGGGCCAAACATTGTCTTTCTGACTACAGATAAAAAGCTCTATCGGTATGATTCGTCGGTTCCTGAATTTACATCGCTAGTAGATACTGCTGATATCACTGGAACGCTAGGCGAGAACTTGTTTAGCGATACGCTTAGGCCCATCGAGCGCGTGACCACTTTGCCGACAACCAACTTGGTGACTGGTCGAGTTGTAATGCTGACAAGTGACTCGAAGTTGTACCGATACACCGGATCAGAATGGACAAGCTCGATTGCAGCCGCTGACCTTACAGACCAGCTTAATCTAGCCACACAGGCTTCAGGATTGCTTCCAGTGGCTAATGCTGCCGCAGGGTTGGTCAATGGCAACGTGAGCATTAACTCTGACGGTACGCTCTCAGGAGCTGGCGCTGGACAGGCTACATTGGGCGGTCTTGGCGCTGGTCAAGTCGCAACTTTGGACGTTATTACCGAAACCTACATTGGCGACAATGCGATTTCGACGGCTAAGATTCAGGCCAACGCGATAACTGCAAATGAAATTTTAGCTGGTCAGATAATCGCGGCCAAATTAGCGGTCGGGTCTGTAACTGCAAATGCTATCGCGGCAAATAGCATAAGCACGGCAGCTCTTCAGGCTGGAGCAGTAACGGCAGATTCGCTGGCAGTCGGAGCAGTGGTTGCTGACAAGATTTCAGCTAATGCTGTGACGGTCACTAAACTGGCGGCGAACTCAGTCAATGCCGACAAGATCATTGCTGGAAGCATTACCGCTGACGAATTGAACGTGTCTCAGATATTTGCTGATAACGCAGTGATTGGGTCCATACAAGCAAGCTCGATCACGACATCAGCAGTAGTGTCTGCCATTGGTAACTTTGAGTTCATCCAATCGGCCAACATTCAGTCTAACGCGATAACGGCTGGCAAACTTGCCGCGTCAAACGTAGTTACTAACTCAGCGCAAATCAGTGATGGTATAATCACAAACGCAAAAATCGGCAATGTCATTCAGTCAAGCAATTACTCTGCTGGGTCCACTGGCTGGAGAATTAACAAAAACGGCAGCGCAGAGTTCAACGGAGTCGTTGTCAGTCGTGATTTAATCGTAGCCACAGGCACTAAGACTCTTGCCGACAGAAGCGGGTTGTTCAATAACAATATAACAACGCTTGAAACATTTTACATCGAAGGCGTTTACCCAGCAGGATTTACAGCATGGGGCGGGTCAAACTCAACGCTTTTGTGTAACGTAGAAATTACTGGCAGTTGGTACACCAATGTCGGGTCTGAAAGCACTGCGATGATCGGGCCGGTCGCAACAATTTTGCCATTGACGAAGTTTCAAGGCACTCAAGGGTTTACGCTGAAGATTGAGATCATAGGTAGAAAAGTTGCTGGCTGGGGCGCTCCCGATGATTTTGTAATAGCGTGGAAAATATACAAGGTAACGTGATGACTTTAATCGACGGCTATGAAAATGAATCTGGCGTATTTTTGCGGTATACCGAAACCAAAGATGAAACAGTATTCATGGACATCAGATATTACAACCCACAAAATGAAGATTTTGCTTGGGCATTACAACAGCTAAAAAGCATAGAGGCATAATCGATGGCAACGCAATTACAGATCAGGCGAGGAACTGCGGCACAGGTAGCAGCGTTTACCGGCGCTGAAGGCGAGATTGTCTATAACAGCACGAATGACTCGCTGCACACTAATGACGGGGCTACTGCTGGTGGCTTTGAGCTTGCCAGAGCGGATTTGAATAATGTTTCAGATGCAGATTTAAACGCTGCGCTGACGGGCAATACACTTAGTGCGCTGACGATCACGACTCTTACAGCAGGAGCGGGGACGTTTAGTGGAACCGTTACGGCGGATGGGCTTACTGTTGATGGTGCTCCAGCAAACCTTATAACTGTAAGCCGTGCTGGTGCCGTAGGTAATACCAATACAGCAATTCAGTTCACGCAACTTACCGCTAATAACTACTTTGGCGCAGATGCCAGCAACGCCCTTGTTATTGGTACTAATCTAAACCTTGCGGGTTCCCGTACTGCGCTGTTTGCTCAGAATCACGATGTGTCATTTTATGAAGACACAGGCACAACGGCTAAGTTGTTCTGGGACGCATCTGCTGAGTCTTTGGGTATTGGCACTAGCTCGCCAGCGGTTAAGTTACACACAGAAAGCGGTGTAGCTCGTACAAGCACTGCCAAAACAGAAACGGCTTTCTTTTCCTCTACGGATGGTGATGATTTTCGTTTTGGTTTAGCTGTTTCTCATAAGGGTGGAGCGGCTGATGCAGACCGCTATGCTTCTTTAGACAGTACAGCTTACAGAGTATCCACAGATACTTTTGCTACGGGTGGCTCATTAGTTCTGCAAGAGCTTGGCGGCAATGTGGGTATTGGTGGTAGCCCTTCAAAACGATTTCATGTTTTTGGCCCAGACGGTGATGGTGAAGGAACGCCAGTATTTAACGCAAATACCGTAGCCATTTTCCAGAACAACGGAACATCTACCGACTCCGCTGTACTTAACATTCTAGCTGGGTCAGCAAGCACTGGACTTATAGGTTTTGGAGACTCATCTGACAGTATTAGACAAGCTATTGTTGCAAATATGTCAGATGACTCGTTAGAACTTCGCGCAGGAAATAATAGTACAGCTTTAACGATCAGCGCCAGCGGCAATTTGGGTATTGGCACTAGCTCGCCTGCTGCTTTAATTCACGGAATGTCCGGTGATTTGTTTTTAACAGCCAATAGTACGGCGGCTAATTCTGGTCAGGGTTTATTTTTCCAAAGCACAACAAGCGGATGGGCAACTTCAGCAGCGCATGCGGCCATCTATGGTAAGCGCACAGATGCTTCTAACGGCTATTTGAGATTTGATACGCGGCAGTCTGGCACTACGCAAGAAGCCATGCGAATCGATGCCAGCGGCAATTTGTTGGTGGGTACTACTAGTGAAGGTTCTTGGGGATCTACAGCAGGCTTTATAGCCCGTCCAAATGGAACAGCCACAATATCATCGGCAAACCCCTCTATATACATAAACCGACTTACTACTGACGGAGACATAGCAGTATTCCGCAAAGACGGCACAACCGTAGGTAGTATTGGTACTGAAGGCGGTGACTTAACTATCGGCAACGGTGACGCTGGTATTCAGTTCGTTAATGGCACTGAACACTTTAGACCGCAGAACATGACCACCAATTCTGCCACAGATGGGCTTATGAACATCGGCTCTGCCGCTTATCGCTTCAAAGACCTATACCTATCAGGCAACGCTAATGTCGCTAGTGTCGTTGCCAGCAGTTCTGTTATATCTCCATTTTTTACAACCGGCTCTTTTAGCTACACAAGTGGTACAACGGAAATTATCACAATTCCTCAAGACTCGATTTACCTGTTTATGTCAAGACCGAATAATTATGGTGGATCAGATAATAGACACGGGGCTGTCTACATTATCCGCAGATGGTCAAGTAGCGTAGGCTCGACGGAGTTGGCGGCTTCTGCTGCTGGCAGGGGAGTTTTTACTATTGCTACAGGAGGCACAGTTACTTACGGAAGCACAGGGGCTGGCGTCCCTTCCACCGCCATTTATTGGATGAGGATCGCATAATGACAATATTTGAATGGAACATCACTGAATTAAAAACAATAACAACTGCTGAACCAGAATTGGTTAATGTGGTATCAGTAGTAGAAGGCTCAATGGGTTGTATAAAAGACGGAGTAATTTCAAGGATACCTGTCAGAATATCACTGCCAAAGCCAACCAGCATTGAAGGATTTACCGCGTATTCAGATATTACTCAAGCTGAAACCATTCTATGGCTGGAAGCAGCGATGTCTGAGGCTGAACTTCAAGCATTAAAGGATAAAGCTGAAGCAGAGTGCGATGCACTGGCTGGCATCCCAGCAGCGTCAGAAGAAACAAGCCCTAAATTGCCGTGGCAGTAATACCCAGCAAACTAATGGCTTTGGCGATTAAAGAAATCCAATCACTACGCGCAAGAATTGCAATTTTGGAAGGAGCATAACTAATGGACTACCTAATCGATTTCTACATTTTTGCCACATCGCTGATCACTGCGGCTAGTGTCATCGCTAACTACACGGACACTCCCAAAGATGACGCATGGGTGGCGAAGGCCTACAAGCTCATGGAAACTTTTGCATTCCTTAACAACAAGGCGAAACAAAAATGAACTGGAATATTGCACAACTTGAACGAACTGTCGCTGACGGCGGCGTGACCATTGCTCACTGGAGAGTTTCAAAGACTGACGGCGATTACTCAGCCAGCGCATACGGCACTTGCTCTTTCACGCCTGATGAAGCTGCTGAAGACTTTGTGGCGTTTGAAGATTTGACCGAAGAAATCGTGCTGGGCTGGGTTCAGGCAACGATGGACGTTGAAGCTCTTGAAGCGAGCTTTGATGCCAATATCGAGTTGCAGAAAAATCCGGTAAATGCTAGCGGGTTGCCTTGGTAGCGTCTGGTTATTTTTTTGATTAGCTGTACAATGGCGAAATAATTAACGGGGGATCAAAATGATCACATTAGACGACAAAGAATATTCGATTGAAGACATGACTGATGAGCAAAAGCTAATGGTTGCTCAAATCCAGCAATGCCAGGGCAAAGCTAATGGGCTCAAGTCTGAATTCGATATCATCCAAACAGCTTTGAACTGTTACGTTCAGGCATTAAAAGAGTCTCTGGCAGAAAATGACTGAAGACAGGCTCAGCAGAATCGAAAAGAAACTGGATCAATTGACTGAAACAATCGGCATCGTTGTTCGCATTGAAGAACGCCTGATTGCAGTCAATAACCGAATCGACCTGCATGAGACAAGAATAAACGGGCATTCCAAGACGATTGATGATGTCCGTGAACGCCAAATCAAGACGGACTCAGTATCAGGCTGGTATACTGCTGGCTTCTGGGCCGCTGCTGGGGGACTGATCAGCGTTGCCGTTTATATGTTTACCCATTAGTTTTTGAGTGTGTCTGTGACTGCCGTTCCTCCCCCAACTCCGGCGGCATCGGGTTAAATTCCCGAACACTCACCATTTTTTACCCATCCACTTCTTCAATATCAATTTTTAACGCAATCAGACGCATTCTAAGCCGCTCTGAGGCGTTTTAGCGCCATACCCTATACATTGTATAGCTTACGAAACAAATCCCCATAATCCCGCTTAAATCGCAGTTCTATTTGGCAAGCGTATACGCCAATGGCGTACCTGGCGCATCAAACTGTAACAATCTCGCAAAAATAGGCGCAAGAAAGTGCTCTGGCATAATCGCAATAATAATTTATTTACATAAAAGTATAAAAAACCTTTTACATTAGGGTAAAAACAGATATAATTACCTCAACAACAACGGAAGGGGAACAAAATGAGCACACGAGCAACTTACCAATTTATTACTGAATGTTCAGATGTAACTGTTTATATACATCATGACGGCTACCCACAAGGTGCCGCTCAATATCTCAACGAAGCGATGACGGCAGAAAAGTTTATCCGCAAAAACGAAAACGCCGAAATTACAATTAGCCATGAATCTCACGCAGATACTGAATATCGTTACACAATTGAAAATCATATTATTACAGTCGAGCGCAGTCATTTTGATACAGAAATCAGAGCTTGCAAGTGGGTTAATGTTTGCAGAATGCTGACAAATGACTTCATAAAAGAATATATGTTCTAGAAAGCTAAACGGGGCTTCGGCCCCACCAACAACGGGAAGGGAATACAAAATGAACAAATCAGAAATCAAGAATCTGCAAGACATCGTAATGGGCAAATCTTGGGATGTTTCCGTGATCACCAAAGCGATCAAGTTCGCAGACACCTTCGAGATCAAACATCTGCTGATTGCGTTGAGAGCGGGTCGGTGCAGCTTTGAGTCGCGCATGGCGCTCCAATCATTTATCTGCCGGTTATCTGTAAAGTAACCAAACGGGGCTTCGGCCCCACCAACAACGGGAAGGGGAACAAGATGGAAGATTACGACGATTACAATGATTATCAAAACGAGCAGGACGATTGTTCCGGCGAGTGCCTGAACTGCGGTTCGCCTTACGGCACTGACCACCACTGCGACTAAGCCAACCTACATCAACCAACCAACGGGCCAGTAATAGCCCCCAACAACCGAAGGGGAACAAAATGGATAATATGGAATTATTGCAGGCAACAATCTTGTTCGTCATGTTCTGGTACGCAGGACTGGCTCTTGTCGAGGTAACATCTAACCGCAAAAAGCCAATGGCAACGAGGAATAAAAAATGATTAGCACAACGAAATATGTTGGCGTGATTGATGATTGCGCGGCAGGAACAGTTGGAAATTTTGAGTTGCCAGATTATATCTCAAGCGAAAGCATGATCGGCGCCAGAATCAAAATTAATTTGCACGACGAAAACGGGATGCCGATTACAAAACATGGCAAATTGATCGAAATACTTGAGGAGTGGAATTAATGAATATCGATAACTTTTATTCAGAAACAGAACAAATGATTGCCAGATCGATCAGGAATGAAATCGCAGTAGAGACCTACTCAGTTGATGAGATGATTGATTGGGAGGTTTACTGTTCAAACGCTGACAACGGCTTTGGCGGAGACATTACCACCGGAAAGCGATTGCCAACCCTAGCGGAATGGGTCAATCGCAAATAACGCAATCATCGTCTTCAATGCACCGCTGCGCGTATGGAGTTAGGTGCGAATCACTAGCAACTTGATCGGCCAGATGATCAATCAAATCATCGATCGTATCTCTGGCTCGCTCAAGATGAGCAACGTCACCTCCCATCTGATAGCGAGCAATAGACTTCAAAGCCGCATCAATTACTAAATCGTTTTCTTGATCATTCATTTTTATCTCCAATGCTGCGATTTCTCGCAAACGATTCTGCCTTCATCTCCGATTCAATCAGCATGTCAATGTAATGCCGAGCTTTCCGCAAGTCTTCGATACTGCTGCTATGCTTCAATTTATGCCTGCAAACATACTTGACAACGTTTCCAGCAATATAGCCTAAGCCATTGACGTGTATAAATTCTACCGGCTGTATTTTGAACGACTTGTAATGATTGCCGCCAATCTGACTATCAAATGCGCTCATGATTCAATTTCCAAAACGTTGTCATACTGTCTGGCCATTTTAATGCCACAGACATTCCTGGCTACGATACCGTCTCGCTTGCTCATGATGATCGACTGCATCTCTCGCGCAGCACCATAGCCTGAGTCGGCGTGCCATTGATCAGGCGGTGGCAATATTCCAAACGACTCAAACAAACACATGCCAATCTCTTCTGCTGTCTTGTGGTGGATGTGTCCTGTCCAGAAGTACACGAATTCTGATTGCCCAATCTCTACTCGCTTGTCGCGTGTCATGGCCTCGTAGATTCGATTTCTATTGATCCTGTCGCCGTGATGAATGCCGATTAAACTTTTGCCATGCTGGATGTAAACAAATTTTGAGGTATTAGGCGCAACTTGAACCCTTGGCTCATGATGCCATCTGGCTGACACGATCTCATTAAAGTACACGGCAGCGTCTGGGTCATGATTCCCTCGGGCGTTAACAATAACGACGTTTGGGAATTTTTCGAGCATGATCTTGACGATTGCAACAATTAGAGTCTTGGCTGCCGCCAGTACATGAGCCAGTCTGCCATCAACATCAAGTGGAGCGCCTGAAGCTGGAGTTCTATTCGTGCTGTCGTTTGCATGGAACCAATCACCCAAATTTATCAGATAACCTGTCTCACATGATGGGGCGGCAGCAATCAAGTGCCTGAAAGCGTTGTGGAGGTCGTTGATTCCGATTCGAGTGTCATGGTCATCGTGACCCGTAGCCTTCCCCCAGGCTCGCATTCCAATGTGAGCATCACCAACAATAAAAAACGCTGCTAGGTCGTCGCTGTTTGGTTTAGGCGGCTCTGTAATTGCTGGCGCTGTCATGTTCTTCATGTCTTCGACAAGATCATCGACAAACTCAACAAACATCTGCCGCTGTAACTCTTTATCGGCCTCAGTCTTCGACCATTGTATTTTGACCTTGCCATCAGCGTCGTATAACGTGCTGGTGCCTTTAAGTATTTGTCCGGGGGCAACCGGGTGAGTTAAATCATAATTTGGGGCGTAGCCTCGAATTGCCGCATTTTTTTTGACCTTGATTAAAATTCTGTCAACTGATCTGCGACCAATCCCCAATTTTGCGGCAGCTTTTTGTGCTGATCCCTCGCTGATTATTGCCAAAATACTTTGTTTTTGAGACTCAGAATCGCAGTAATCAAGCAAACCATTTAACTCGTTATTCATAATCTTCGCCAGTTTGTGATTCAATTGTAGTGCTGCATAAAAAATGTTTTACGATTTCAAGTCGTCCGAGTATTTGAGAAACCGAATCAACATCACTACCAAATTCGCCGGGCATATCGAGAGAATACCCGTCTGATTGTTCGCATATGATTGCAATTCCAGTTATATACCCATCGTTGACTTGTTTTATTTTTTCCCGCAACACCGCAAGAATCTCGGCTTTTACTGGATCCAAATTTACTACGTTAGTCATTTGAGTTTCCGTTTAGCGTTTTGTATTTGTTGTGCAAATTCTTCAGGCCATCTATTGAATATTTTGCAGGCTTATGCGGACCTTCCAGCCATTCTACCTTATCAATGCCTATTTTGACGATTAAATGGGTTCTATAGCTTGCAATGTTGCCAGATAAATGATTGTTACATGGCGAACACTGCTTGTGACAGTTCAATTCGCTGAACCGCAGTTCAGGACTTGACCCGACAGATTTGTAATGTCCGGCGTGATATTGCCCAGTATGATGACGCTGACATGATATACAGGGTAACAGTTTGTCACGGTTGCGAATCCAACGGTTGAACTCAGTTTGAACCTTTTTCGTCCAGTATGATCTGTCGGTATCCCGTGACGCCTTCTTCATTACCCGCGTCTCAGCCTTGTACGCTTTATCTTTGACCTGTTGGCCCCAAGACACCATGCAATCAACTGAATTACAAGTCTTCTGGAACGATGAAAACTTGGCCTCGAATTGCTGCTTGCAGACCTTGCACTTTTTCATTTTGGCCTTGGCTTTTGCCATTTGTCATCTTTGCCCTTTTTCCGATAAAACTCGCGAATCTTGGCTATTGGAATTTCACGAATTGGATAGCTCATGTTCTTCCAGCCAGGATCGCGAGGCGTACTCATTTGGTCAGACCGTATGCTGACGGGTCTGTTAGCTTGATTCCTTGGCTGGTCAGATGTACGCAGACGGCATCAAGGTATTCGGCGTGTTGCTTGACATTCATGGCGCTGGTCACTGGAAACTCAAACGGCTCAACCATTAATTCAAGTTTTTGTTCGTATCCCATTGGTTTTATCAAGCGGTCATATTTCTCGCGATAGTCCTCGCTGTCACGTCGCAGAATTGGAACGCCCAAATGCAGCTTGCAGTATGCCCTGACTTCAAACGCTTTTAGGTCACCCTGCTGTTGGGCCTCAAGAAACCACTTGTACTGCAATCTGTTCTGATTTGATGATCTATCCTTGGATAGTGGGCGTATAATTACCTCGCTTGGAGAATCAATCTCCCACTTGTCAATAAACCGCATCACGCTTTCGCGCTCTTGTTGATTATTGATAATGAAATAAATCTCTTCAGCCTTCATTTGTATTCCCCCAGTTTGATTGATTTGTTCCAAGCCTGTCGTGCCAACTCTTTGCCGGGAACGTGAGCATCCCAAAAATCTCGAATTCGATTTGTGGCTGTTGTTTTGCTTTTTGTCAGGTCAGCAGGCGACAATGTTTGTTCAAACAACATTTTCCGAGTTTTTTTCGCCGAAATATCTCCACATTCTCGACCGCAGTTTTTTGAATTTTTGCTTCGCGCCTTAAATGTTTTTTTGCACGTCGGACACGTTTTAATGATCATTGATTTTCCCCCATTTAATTTGCCTGCTATCTGTGCCATCGAGTGTGATCATAAGACCTGACTTTTGCTATGTCTTCGGTCTTGACCCACAGCACCATCATATGCAGGTTGCCACCAGCTCTAACTTCTGGAACGTGAACTGCTTTGGGCTTTGGCGGGTTGAAAGCCAGGTTGTTTACAATCTTGCTAATCTGACACTGTGTTGCGTTGTATTTTTCAGCCAACTGCTTTTGTCGGATGGTTGAGTTGTGGTATTCAGCTCTGATTAATTGTGCAGTTTTAAAATTCATTTATTGCCCCCGCAATTATCTTGATGATGTTGTGTGTTTCTCAGTGAATGACAATTTTGGCAAATTGGTGCCATTTCAATCATTTGCCCAGGCTTAACTATTCGCGTTTCTGCCAGTATTGCTTTGAACTCGCCAATGGTCGGCGCAAAAGTTGGGTGCTTGTCAATCGAGACATTTAGCGCAGCTTTGATCTGATCGCCGCTGTATTTTTCCAGTTGAACGTACCAAATCCGCTTGGCAGGAATCTCATCTTGATTTGTCAAGAAATTCGGGTACGCTGCCTTCAGGTATCCAAACAAACTGTTGATTATGTTTTTGCGTTCCTTGGTTCGCTCACCAGTTGTTGTTTGTTGCGAGTTTGGTTGCCGTGTGTTTATTATCGCTTCCAGATTTTGCGTAGACAGACTTCCAGCCACTTTCATTTGCTTCCTCCACCAACTGAGTTGGGTTATGGCCCATTTCTGCAAGCCTAGTGATTTTGTTGATCAATGTACTGATCGCTCTTGGTGTTGATGTTGCTTTGACCCGTTTTCGGGTATTCATGTATTCGTTCCACAACTCAGCATCAATACCTAATCGATATACCTCAGCGGGAACCGCTTGTTTATTTTGTACAGACAGTAATTTGTTAAAGACAGTTATTTGTTGTTGATCATTTAACGAATGCGTTTTTAACGTATTAATAAAACCGTCACACGTTGATGCGCTATCGGTGTTAGAATCGCTCAACCCCTTTGTTTCTGCATTGTCTAGCGTGTTATCATTTTGCATAAACGCTGATTTTGGAGCGGGTTCTGACACTGTATACTCGATTTGAGCAAACCCTTTTTTTCCCTTTATCGCTTGACCGGTTTTGACAATCAAACGACAACCGTTATGCTCAACATTCAGCAATTTTTTGATGATTCGATACATTCTGGCATCAGAACAATCAAAACGCTTTGCTAATTGGGATGCTGATACATCCCAATCATCAGGCTTCGATAGCAAATACAAATAAACCCCCAAACACTCAGCAGACATCTGAATATTGAAGGTCTCAGTGTTTAACATCGTGTAATGATTGGCGCGAGGCGCTCGCTTGATCACTTCTCAGCTTCCCAGACTACCCGTTCAGCCTTTCGCACGGTCATCTTTTGGATAACGCCAAGATCATCCGTTTCAACAAAAACCTGGCCTTGCTTGATCCAATATTCCATGGTCGGCCTGCCAATTCCTGTCATCCAGCTAATTTTGTTCAGGTTCAACGGTGACTTGTCAACGTACTCTTTCAATCCAACTTCCATAATGCTCTCCAATTTGTGAATCATCATTGTATCTTAAAATATTAGACAAATAAATCAATTTATTGTTAAAAAATAGTTTCATTATGAATTTACTTGATATATTATGTAACTTCAATTGATCGGAAAGGGGAATATCAATGGTAAAAACACAAGAGCAAATCAGCCAGTCATTGCAAGAGATTGACGACGCATCGTTTCACCTTCGGAAGTTTGCCGAGCAGTCTCATGTGCCACAGGACTTGGCTGCTCGAATCACTGCGATGGCTGATGTAATCTGCAACTTGGCTGATGACATGGAAGAGCATTTTGACGTTTATGGCGACCTCGTAGTTGAGGAGGATGATTACAACGCTGGATTTGACCAGATCATGGAGGCCGACATCAATTCAATGCTTCGAGCAATGAGTGTACGGCGATGAGCGCGTTAATGAGCATTTCAGGGTCGATTCACGGGCTGTACCGACTCACTGAGTGCAAGGGAAAGGTTTTGACCGCTGAGGAGTTAGCGGAGCTGAAAGAAATGGCTCGACGAGCCGAGAAGATTTATCAACGATTGGAAGGGGAAAAATAATGGAAAATTTAGTTGTAATCAAAGAATCATTGGCGAAGCGAATTATAGATGCTGGCCTTGATTGCGTTCAGGTCAAGTATGCTGTCCCAGCAAAAATCGCCGCGTTGTTTGAGGTAGCGCCTGAAAAAGTAACGCCTGAAAAAGCGAAAGTTGAGCGTAAATTTAAGCCTAGAAAAAAGGCCAACGTCTACAACTTTGTGTTGAACTTCAATGCGAAAAAGTATCTGTCTCGAATGACTCCAGGGTCTACGAATCAAATTGCTGCAGATATTTTGTGTTCAAGCCTGATGCCGATGGAAGAAATCACAAAAGATAAAGTTCTGGCCATTTGGCAGTCTGTTGGGATAAAGCCAGAGTTTCTGAAGTATGGGACAGGGCAAATGCTAAAGGCTGGAATCTTGGTGGCAAAAATTCCAACCGAGTCAAAATCAACATCATCAAACGGTAATTTATTATGAGCGCGTTTGCAAAGCTGTCAAGAATCGACGTATCCAATCATGTCGAGAAGAAAGGCCAACTTAGTTATCTGTCATGGGCTTGGGCATGGGGAGTGTTGATGGAGCATTACCCTGATTCAAATTATATTTTTGGCGACAATGAAATTCACGCTGATGGTAGCGTTACCGTTCATTGTTGGCTTGAGGTTGAAGGTATTCAAAGGTCGATGTGGCTTCCTGTTATGGATAATCGTAACAAGTCCGTACAGAATCCGACCAGCAGGGATATCAGTGACGCCAAAATGCGGTGCTTAGTCAAGGCTATTGCCATGCACGGGTTGGGTCATTACATCTACGCTGGCGAAGACTTGCCAAGGGCCGAGTCAATCAGCGAAGACGAATTGAAAGCATTATCCGACATGATTGAGGTGACTGAAACCGATACGGACAGGCTGCTCAAGCATTTCAAGGTTGAATCGCTGCAAGCTATGGATTCCGCTCAGTGTCGGCAAGCAATGACCATGTTAAAGCACAAAGTTAAAGAATGATCATCCATAACGTAGAGCAAGGCACCCCAGAGTGGCTCAGGCTGCGAATGGGAGTGCCTACAGCGTCAAGGTTTGGCGAGGTCTACACGGCAACAGGCAAGCCTAGCGCCAGCGCAGAAAGTTATATGTATTCGCTGCTGGCTGAAATCAGGGCTAATGAACCGGCAGAATTGTTTACCAGTGAAGCGATGGAACGCGGAACAATGCTTGAACCTGAAGCGGTGACGGCTTATGAGATGATGCAAGATCGATCTATGGAAACAATCGGCTTCGTGACCAACGACGCGGGAACTATTGGCTGTTCGCCTGATCGAATGGGCCTTGAGGTCAAATGTCCGGCGCTGAAAACTCACTTGAAGTATCTGATTGACGGAAAGTGTCCGACAAAATACATTCCGCAGGTGCAAGGCTGCATCTGGCTATGCGAGCAAGATCAATGGGATTTTATGAGTTATCACCCTGACGAACGACCATTGATTGTTACTGTAAAACGTGACGAAAACTACATTGCTGGATTATCCAAGCATTTGAATGAATTTATTGATAAACTAACTAACGCGAAAGCAAAACTGGAGAGTGGGAAATGGTAAAATTTAATGTTACTCAAGCAAAAACGATTCCTGGGCGAGATAAAGCCGTATGGATTCGGCATGGTATAGCGTTCCAAAACGATCAGGGAAAAATTAGAGTAAAATTGGAGTCAATTCCAATTCCTGACGAAAAGGGCGAAATCTGGTTGTCGTTGTTTGAGGATAATGGCGAGCGTAGCCAACAAAACAGTCAATCGTCGCGACCAGCGCGACAGGAACCCGAAGATGATTTTGGCGGTGATATACCATTCTAATAAGGTGGCCAGATGTCTGCGATAGAGTTTATCAATGGCGTCTGGCCTGTTGTTATCGGCTTTATTACTTTGGTCATAGTGCTGGCAAAAATGCACTCAGAAATCGAAACGCTAAAAGAAAAGGTGAAAACACTTTTTGACTTATGGAACAGTAAGAAATGATTGAGTTGATCAGATTTGGGTTATTCAAAGACCGAACAATTGGGAGGCTTATTTATGAGGGAGATGTTTTCTACACTGTCGAAAAACCTTGGCTTGATAATCAACAGAACATCAGTTGCATTCCGACAGGAATTTATCAACTTGGTCGCGTTAATTCGCCCAAGTTTGGCCCAGCTACTTGGGAAGTTAAAAATGTTCCTAACCGGAGTCATATTCTCATTCATGCAGGCAATACTGCTCATGATGTTATTGGTTGCCTCGCTGTTGGTGTGGGTGTTTTTGGTCAGCTTCAAGGCGTATCAAGCAGCCGAAAAGCGATTGAAAACCTGTATTTAATGATGAGCAATAAAATAACCGAAGAAATCACGATTAAAGAAGGCGTATTGTTTTAGTGGGAATCCTTGGACAACTATTTGGAAGCGAGAAGGTGATGGACGCTGCAATAGGCGGTATCACCAAAGGTTTCGATGCGTTGGTATACACTGACGAAGAAAAGGCCGGTGACGCTGCCAAGGAGAGGTCTGAGGCCAGATCAATGATCGTTGACTGGATAAAGAACAGCCAGGGCCAGAACATTGCTAGACGATTGATAGCACTGATCATCACAATAGTCTGGTTACTGATGTACCTTGTATCAACCGGCCTCGATGTCGCAGTGGTCTGGATGGACGATTCATTACGAAGTCAGGTAGCTCAATCAGCCGTCTCAATAGGCGAAAGAGCCGACAGTATGACTGGTGCGATGATGGTAATCATTTCTTTTTATTTTGCGGCACCCCACATGGATAAGATAATTGGGGTTGCATTGGGTAAATTCGGGGGAAAATAATGGCAGACGATTTAAAGATAAAGTACGTTCCAACAAAACATTTGGAGCCGTATTCTGGAAACAGCCGAACGCACAGCACAGATCAAATTGATCAGATAGTTAGGTCGATCAACGAATTTGGGTTCACTAATCCTATTTTGCTTGGCGACGGAAACGAAATTGTAGCTGGTCACGGAAGATTGCAAGCGGCGCTCAGGCTCAATCTTGACTTTGTTCCGACAATAACGCTAGAGGGCTTAACAAAAGCCCAACGGAAAGCATACGTTATTGCGGATAACCAATTGGCGCTAAATGCTGGATGGGACTTTGATGCGTTAAGAATTGAAATAGAAGATTTGGATTCATTGGATTTTAATTTGGGGTTATTGGGTTTTGGTGAGCAAGAATTAGAACGAATATTGGGCATTGAGGAGATACCGGATGCTGATGAATTTACGGGGGATTCAGAAAATAAATGGCAATTATTGATTGAATACAATAATGAAAACGAATTAGCCACTGCTTATGACGAAGTTACAAATCGAGGGTTGAAATGCAAAATTATACAGTAAAATTGCAAAGCCCAGTTTCGTCTAGCTTTAGATGCAGCATGGCAGCAAATAGTCTTGATATTGATGTCAACAAGAAAAGCGTTCACGAATTCTCAATTAATGCGGATTTGAAGTCATCATGGAATGTCGGGTTGATAGTCGGTGCTTCTGGTAGTGGCAAAACAACATTGGCAAAAGAAATATTTGGCGACACTTGCTTTGATTTTGACATAGACGAAACAAAACCAATATTGGAACAATTCCCCGATGATTGGACGTATGATCAATGCCAAAACGCTTTAAACGGAATAGGTTTGTCTCAAGTCCCTTGTTGGATAAGACCTGTTTATACTTTGAGCAACGGGCAGAAAAGCCGCGCCATTGCAGCATTGCAATTATCGAGAAGCGATGATTTTGCAGTTGACGAATGGACATCTGTTGTAGACAGAACGGTAGCAAAAAGCATGTCTGTTTGTTTGGCGAAGCATGCAAGAAGAACAGAAAGAAGAATCACAGCGGTTAGTTGTCATTATGATGTAATGGAATGGCTTAATCCTGATTGGGTTATTGATTGCAACAAAGGCGAATACATAGACCGGAGGTTACTTTGGCGAGATTACAGACGACAAGAACAGCTACAGTTTGACATCCGGCCTATCGGGCGTGAAAGCTGGAGATATTTTAGCAAATATCATTATCTAAGCGAGAATCTTCCTGGCGGGATAATTAAGTTATTCGGGTTGTTTCACAACAACGATCAAATTGGGTTTCAATGTTTCGCCAATTATGTGCCAATAAGAAAAGGCGCTATCCCAAAGATGCACAGCAACAGGACTGTCATTCATCCAGATTATGTGGGGTTAGGGCTGGGGATGAGGTTAATAGAGAAAAGCAGTGAAATAATGAAAAATGACGGGTACGATGTTTGGGCTAAATTTTCAAGCGTCCCCGTTGCCAAGGCGTTCAAAAGGTCAAATGATTGGAAATTGTGTAAAGTTCAACGTTTCTCAAGCAAACCTGGGGGTAATATGGATAGAAAAAGCGGGTTCAGAGATGCCATCAAAACATACAGCTATCACTATGAACCAAAATAATTTTGTCGCTATATAAAAGAGATTTCAATGACTAACCCTGTGGGTAGGCCAAGAATAGAAATTGACGTTGAAGAATTGAAGCGGTTGTGCCGTTTGAATTGTACGATGGAAGAAATTGCAGCGTTCTTTGGGTGCGATAAAAAGACCATAGAACGTCGATACGCAGATGAAATTGATTTTCAACAAGCAATTGATCAAGGCAGAGGTCTGGGCAGATTGTCGGTAAGGCGCAAACAAATGCAGATCATGGACGAACAAAACTCGGCAACGATGGCAATCTGGCTGGGCAAGCAATTGCTTGGTCAACGCGATCATCAAGATATTACAACGGACAACAAGCCTATCAGTATCAACATAATCAACCCAAATGGCTGATATAGCGCCTACAAGCCCTCAATTTGAGTACATCATGAGTCAAGCTAGATACCCTGCATTGGTAGCAGGCTTCGGCGCAGGCAAGACTGAAGCGGCAATCAAGCGCAGTATTATCGGCAAATTGATGAACCCTGAGTGTGATCGAGGTTTTTACGCTCCAACCTATGACCTGATTAGAATGATTGCTTTCCCAAGGTTTGAGCAGGCGTTGGAGGAAATGGGCATTCCATATCGGTTGTATAAGTCGCCATTGAACTACATTGAGGTCGGCGGCAAGGGCAAAATATACTTCAGATCAATGGATGCGCCTCACAGAATTATTGGCTACGAACACGCAGATGCTGACGTTGACGAACTGGACACAATGAAGCCTGCTGATGCGGCATACGCTTGGCGACAGATTATTGCTCGAAATCGTCAGAAGAAGGCAAACGGCAGCGCCAATTCAGTCGGAGTTACAACGACGCCAGAAGGATTTAAATTTGTCTACGAAACGTGGAAGAAAGACCCGAAGCCTGGTTATCAGATCATTCAAGCGCCAACTAAAAGCAACCCGCATTTGCCTGAAGGCTACATTCAATCGCTTACAGACATATACCCGTCTAACCTGCTGGCAGCATACCTTGAAGGTCAGTTCGTCAACCTGCAAAGCGGGACGGTCTATAGTTCTTATGATCGGATAGCTTGTCGCAGCTCTGAGACTGTCAACGATGGCGAGTTGCTTAACATAGGCATGGACTTTAACGTGACCAATATGAGCGCGGTTGTATATGTTTCCCGTG
>Ga0208643_1000391_pt1 | contig 29748 bp, 48 predicted proteins | sample VirMetDEL_Nov_12_FD_184516 | JGI IMG/M metagenome (GOLD analysis project Ga0208643, IMG submission 184516) | Aqueous microbial communities from the Delaware River and Bay under freshwater to marine salinity gradient to study organic matter... | ecosystem: Environmental > Aquatic > Marine >...
ATAAGCATCAGCATAATCATCAGCATTAGCAGCATAAGCAGCAGCGGCAGCATCAGCATAAGCAGCCTTTAGTTCTTTAAGTTTTTTTGCGAATGTTCTTTGGTAATCGTTCATCGGTTATTCTCCCAAAGTTCTTTGATCCGATCCTTCAGCGCTTCGCGCGCGGCAGACGGATAGATTTCGATGAATTTCCGGCGCTGATGAAGCGTCGGAAGGCTTATTGCGTGATTGGCCGCGCTGTCGATCCACGCATCCCGGCAAGCCTTGCCGTAAGCAGCGCGGGTTTTCTTGTCCGGGATGTAAACCTCCCCCATTCCGACAGGATCTCCTGGCTGCCAAGGCTTCATTTTTTGCCTTTCGGTTTGCGGGCGATGTAGGCGAAAATGCTCTCCCCCATGCGGCGCTGATAAAGCAGGCAGTGGCCGGCCTCATGCGCCGCAAGAGCGTCCCGCTTGTGGGCACCTGCCGCGTGCTCGCCAATGTGGTAAAGCACCTCGTCGCCGGGCTCCGCGTTTGCCAGCGCCATCAGGAACATGCCTGCGCGGTCTTTGGTGATGTCAATCTGTGCCATGCTTCACCTAAAATGGAATTTCTTGGTCAAGATCATCGCGACGATCAGGTTCATCATATCCGCCGCGATCATCGTCACGCGATCCGCCATCACCTTCGCGCTTATCAAGAAGCACCAGCGACCCATTGAACGGGCGAAGCACAATCTCGGTGCTGTATCGATCCTGTCCGCTCTGGTCCTGCCACTTGCGGGTTTCAAGCTGGCCCTCGATGTAGACCTTCGACCCCTTGCGAAGATACTGCTCTGCGATCTTCACCAGCCCCTCGACCATAATCGAAACGCTGTGCCACTCGACACGCTCCTTGCGTTCCCCTGACTTCTTGTCGCGCCAGGTTTCGCTGGTCGCCACGCGAAGGCTGCAAACCTTTCCGCCGTTCTGAAATGACCTCACCTCTGGGTCGCGCCCGAGGTTTCCGAGGATCATGACTTTGTTTACCGATGCCATGTTCTTCTCCTTTGATTGCCCTCGCACATTGCCACATTCCGACCATTCGCGCGAGGCTTTTCTTGCGTCCAGCGCAATTATTCTGCCGTCATTCGCTTCGGCGCAAACCCGGCTTGGCGCAGAATTTCGTCAGCCGTTTCCTTGCAAACGCGCGCGCGCGGCTCTTCCTTCTTCGTGAAGTCCGGACCAGTGCGGCGAAGTTCCAGCATCTTCATCGCAGAAGGCACCCCGTTCATCTCGATCCGGCAGCGGGCGGCAATGTCGCCTTCGAGCGGCCGCTTCCGACGGTCGGGATTGTCTGCGCTTTTCCACCAGCGCACCGCGCGCTCGATCGCCCAGCGCGGAAACTCTGCCAGCGCCTCGCGCCAATCCTCGGCCTCCATCTCGCGCACCGCCTGCGGAATGTCCTTTTCGTAGTAAGGGCTGAGAAGGGCTGCGACCCTAGCTGATATCCACACCCCAGAGCATGGTGTCATCAGGGTTTTCTGTACTCTCAGCACGTCTTCTTTCTTCGGCAGCGCTTCTGGCGGCAACTGCGGCAAACGCCGCAGCCATTCCAGACCCCGGTCGATTTGCTCCTCGGTCAGCGCGCTGCTTGTCGTTGAAATACCATTCCGGCTTGATGGACTGCCATCCACGTTCTTCTGCGAGACCAAGTGCGTCATCGGTGTCTCCTCCTGAGTTGAAAATTTCTTTGAGGTTGCTGGCTAGCCGCTTGGCTGCTGTCAGCGTGAGGGCCTTTCCCTTCGTGCGCTTGCGGTATGCAATGAAGCTGGCGACGGCATCGGGCGAAGCCCAGGCGCAGAGCGTTTCGGATATTTCGTTTGCCTCGGCGCGTCCCCCCTTGGGGGGTAGGGGGGTATCATCTGGTTTATGAACTGGTTTACCAACTGGTATAGGTTCGCGATTTCTAGCAATTCCATTTGTGTTTTCTGACAAATGGATTTGTTCGGAAGGACAATACCATTTGGTGCGATCGTATCCGACCTCGTTGAATGTCCCGGACAGGATCAAGCCTTCGTTTTCCAGCTTCTCAAGCGCAAGCCTGATCTGCGATCCGGTCAGGTATGGGAACAATTCAGCCCATGCCTTCACGCTGTTGTAGGTCCAGAACCTGCCATCGCGCTCGTTTCGCCTGTTCGCAGCGTTCTTCGCGCACCACCAGACAATGTTCTGGTAGAGCACCGCAGCGTTCACGCCAACGCGCGCTGCGATCTGTGGTTCAAAGCTGTGCATCAAGGCACCTCCTTTCGTGTTGTGGAGACGCCGCCCGCAGTGTTATGCTGCGTTCAACGCATCCGTGAAATGCGTTTTGCCGATATCAGCGGTCCCTCCCCCGCTGCGGCTTTCTTGGGGCGGGTCGAGCGCCTGCCAGTGCTCCCCGCCCCGATACTTTAACTCTCTTTCGGCGCATCTCCAAGCCGCATCTTCGCTGCCTCGCTGATCCGATACCAGCCGCTGCGAAGAATAACGTCGCCGTCGTCGTCCATCTGATGCAGGGCTTCCTGAACCTCGCGGTACTCAAGACCAAGATCTTCAGCAATCATAGTAGCCGTGGCCCCGGGTATGATCCGCAGCAGGCGAAGAATGTTGTTTCTCATGTGATCCTCAAGTTGATGCCCATCGCGATTGCCACAGCATAACGAACTTCAAAGTCGCGTGTCCACGCACCCTTGCTGTCCTCGAATACCTCGACCCCATCCTCGATGTAGTGGAAATCCACGGTCAGTTTCATCTTGCGCCCCGTCCGGGTCAGGAGCGGTCGATACTGGCCCATGAGTTCCACCTTCACCTGACGCCGCAGGTCGCTGATCTCGTTGCCGCGCTCAAGCAGCTGCAGTTCCATCCAGCGGTTGGCTTCTTTCTTGCTGTCGAACTTGATATCGCCGACCTGGGTTTTCTTCGCGCCATACTTGTTCCGAGAAGGCTTGCGGGCGAAGCGCGGCTGCATCTTCATTCCCAAGCCTCCGTCGGCACAGCGCCATCTGTAACCAGCGCAATGAGCATGCGCGTTGGTCGCTCTGGCCGAACCTTTCCGGCCAGCCAGCGCGACAAGTGATCGTTCCGGACACCGACCATTTTGGCGAAGTCCTGCTTTTTCATGCCCTGCGCGCGAATGTGATCGGCCAGGGCGACGTGTGCGGGTTTCTGTTCCATGTGGGCAGAGTAGCGCAGCATCTTTTTTGCGGCAAGCGCAAATTTATGCTTGCTACAAATCCACAAGAAATGTAGACCATTGTTAGACGCAAAGGAGATGACGATGCTCAAGTGGACAGAAAACAACGGCAAGATTACCGCGAACCGCGCCTGGGTCATGACTGAGGCTTGGGCGATCTTGAACCGCTTCAAAAAAATGGGCCACAAAAAGCCTATAAGCGAAGCGCTCAAGCAGGCATGGTGGCATGCAAACATGGAAGTCAGCGTTCAGATTTCGGTGCGCAACCAGATGAACCAGATCGCAGAACTGGCAAAAATGGGCAAGGATCGACTGCGAGAGATAGAAAGCGACATTAAGAACATCGATCGCCACAGCGATGCCGACACCAAGCGCCTGTCTGACATTCGCGCAGCCAAGCGGCTCGCAGCATGACCGAGAGCCACAAGTTCTCGGTCGGAGCCTTTCAAGGCTGGCTCTGCGGAAAGCAGCACTGGGAAGTGCGCCACCGCGACGGGCTGGTGATGGGCCGCGCCAAGAACATGATGGAGTGCGCCAGGCTCGCCACGCGCTTCAACGATCAGAAGAAAGAACTCGACGAGGCCAAGCTGGTCTTGGAAACGTCGAAGCACCACACACCGGAGCGCGTCGAGCAGGCGCGCGCCACAATCAAAGCACTCATCGGAGGAAACTAACATGCGGATCAAAGACATCATTGGCGACATCATTGGGGTGATCGCAATTTTCGGCGGCGGCTACGCCTTCCTGCTCATCGGCTACGGACTGGGGTTCTGATATGAAGGGCATCGCAACAGCACTGGCCAAAGCACAGGCCAACATGGGCAAGGCGCTCAAGCAGGCAAACAACCCGCACTTCCGCAGCAAGTATGCCGATCTGGGCAACGTCATGGACGCCTGCCTGCCTGCGCTCAACGAGGCAGGGATCGCGCTGATCCAGCCCACCGGCGAGGACGAGCACGGCCGCTACGTCGAGACGATCCTGATCCACGGCGAAAGCGGCGAAAGCCTCACCTGCCGGGTTCCGCTGATCGTCAGCAAGAACGACATGCAGGGATATGGCTCGGCCGTCACCTATGCGCGGCGCTACGGGCTGATGGCAATGGCAGGCATCGCGCCTGAGGACGACGACGGAAACGCAGCAGCCAAGGCACCACCGAAGCAGGAGCAGCGCCAGCAAAAGCCGCAGGAGACCGACGCAGAGGCGATCGAGCGGGCAAAGGAATACCTGGCCGAGGCTGACAGCCTGGACGACCTGAAGGATCGCTGGGGGCGCATTCCAAAGCCGGTGCAGGCCAGTGCAGACGTGATCGCAGCGAAGGACGCTGCCAAGGATCGCCTGAGCAAGCCCGCGAATGACGATCTCGATGGAGACAATATTCCATACTAGGGGCTTCGGCCCCACCATCTTCACATCAACCGGAGGAAATCAAAATGAACGACACTCTACCGCCTCGCAATCACAACAACCCGCCCGACCCGATCGACGAGGCCCTCGCGCCTTACGGCGATGCCATCGAGGAGGCGCAGAACTGGCTCGACGGAGAGCCGATCGAGAACGAGGACCAGCTGAAAGCAACGGACGCCCTGCTCAAGACGATCAAGGGAGCGCTGAAAGACCTGAACGCCGCCCGCGACGAAGCCACCAAGCCTCTACATGAGGTTTGGAAGGCAGAGGTGGCGCGCTGGAAGCCGACGCAGGACGACATGGACCGGATGATCAAAGGCCTGATCGCCTGCCAAGACCCATTCAAGCGGGCGCTGGCCGCCCAGAAGGAGGCCGAGAAGCGCGAAGCATGGGAGGCCGCAGAGAAGGCCAAGCGCGAAGCAGAGGACGCCGCACGGGCCGCACAGGCCTCGGACATTGCCGCCCAGCGCGAAGCCGCTGAGAAAGCCGCCCAAGCGCAGCGTGCGCTCGAAGAGGCCAGCGCCAAGCAGAAGGACAAGGTCAAAGGCATGCGGACGGTCCACCGCTACGAGATCGAGGACCACCGTGCCGCGCTTCACTGGATCGCGCAGAACGACCGGGATGCGATGACCGCCTTCATCGAGGCCTACGTCGCCAAGAACCACAAGGACACCGAGATCGCAGGCGTTCGCCGCTGGACCGAAAAGGAGGCGTATTGATGGATCGCAAGAAGATCGTCGAGACCTTCGATCGGATCGAGGCGGAGGCTGGTGGGCTTTTGAACTCCATCCCATCAATGACGCTGGACAAGACGGCGGCTGAACTTGGCATCCCGCGCGAGATCGTGCGGGAGACCATGATCGACCACTGGACGATGCGGGGGAGCGGCTGATGCCTACAAAGATCATCCGAGATCCGATCCACGTCGAGGCGCTGGCGAACATGCTGCGCGGTCGCAAACTGCCGATCACAGTGACCTGGACACAGGGCGCTCCTCGATCGACAGCGCAGAACAGGCTGGCGCAGCGGTGGTTCACCGACATTGCCACCCAGCTTGGCGATCAGACCCACGAGGACGTGCGCGCCGAGTGCAAACTGCGCTTTGGGGTGCCGATCCTGCGGGCCGAGAACGAAGCCTTTCGGCTTTCCTATGATCGGGTGCTCAAGGCGCTGCCATACGAGGAAAAGCTGGCAGCGATCAAAGCGTTTGACCTGCCGGTGACACGGCTGATGACGGTCAAGCAGATGACCGCCTTCATGGACGAAATGCAGCGACACTGGACAACGCAAAGCGTGCGACTGACCGATCCAGAGGCGCTGAAATATGAACAGGAGTTTGCATGAAACCGACACTGACAAAACCGCGCTGGTATGCGCTCAAGAAACTGGAAGCGATCGGCGACAGGCCATTCATCGGCACCGATGTCGGTGTAAAAGGCCCGTCGCTGGTCAGCCTGGAAGAATGCGGATGGGTCGAGCGGGTCGAAGCGCCTGATGACGACACACCGTTTGCCATCGCCACGCAGGGCCATCACTGGCGCGTGACGACCGCCGGCCGCGCGGCTATCGCGGCATTGCCTGAAACCCAGCCACGGAGAATGTGACCATGAACGACCAAGCCTATGAAGTGACCGCCGACCACCTACGCCAGTTCGTCGAGCGCTATGAGCGCCTCGAAGCTGAGAAGAAGGACATTGCCGAACAGCAGAAAGAGGTGATGGCAGAGGCCAAAGGCAGCGGATACTGCACAAAGACGATCCGCAAGATCGTTTCCCTGCGGAAGAAGCGCGCAGACGAGATCGCCGAGGAGGAAGCAGTCGAGGCGATGTATCGGGAGGCACTTGGGATATGAGGTGGCTTTTCAAACCAATCATGCGGCCGATCGCGCGCCGCAAATTGGCTGGCCTTTACGAGACCAAGGACCGCCTCGAAGCCGCGATCAAACGAGCGCGCAAGTCCAAGTCTCGGGTCTCTGATCTTTACGACTTGGCGAAGCGAAACAACCACGAGTGCCATCGCTGGGAACGCTGGCTATGAACCTCACCGGCCGAGGACCGCTTGGGCTCAAGCAGCCGAAGCCAGAGCGAGGCACAGCAAAGGCGCGGGCGCACATTGCCCGCGTCAAGTCTTTGCCCTGCGTGATATGCCGGAAGCCTGGCCCGTCTGATGCCCACCACATCATCTGCGACAGATACGGCACGAACAAAGCCAGCGACTTCGATGTGATCCCGCTCTGCAAATCCCATCATCAAGACGGGCCAGAGGCGATCCACAACGGCAAAGCGTCATGGGTCGAGAAGCACGGACCAGATCACGGCTATCTGCCTTTGGTGGCACAGTGGCTTCGTGATATAGAGTGACAGCCCAGCGGGCGGTGGCATGAAACACCCGCAGCCCGGCGGGGCGTCTCCTCCCTAGCCTCGTCGGGCATCAATCCCCGCAAGCGGCGTCCAGAAGCGCTAGAAGCTGCGCACCGGTTTTCAGGGATCGATCCCCACCATCATCAAGCAAGGCGATTGTGTGGGCGTCTCTGGCGGCAGACGACCCGTCACAGATCGCGGCGTTCTGCCCGTTTACGCAGCCAGTCAGCAGGATCGTCACCGGCATCCACCTCGTCCATGCGTTTGCGCGTGTCGACATAGTCATCGAGCCTCTCACGTTCTGCGGCATCTGCCCCGGCGGACTTTCCGCGCCAGTAAGCCGCGCCAAGCGCGAGCACAAAAGCCCCAGCGGCGGCCAGCCATAGTTTGATGCGTCCCAGGATCATGTCTTACCATTTCGCCTTGTCTGCCCAGTATGCTGCGCTCATCTTTCCCTTGGCGATGTTCTTCGCGTGCCTGGCCTTGAAGGATGCTCGTCGCTTCTTGGCCGCCTCGCTCTCGCCTTTCTTCGGCGGAGAACCGCTCACGCCCTGCTGGCCGAAGCGGATCGTCTTTACCTTGTCGCCTTCTTTGGCCACGACGACATGGCTCTTGGTCGGGTGGCTTGGGGTGCGCTTCGGCTTATTCACGCCAGCCACGCCCGCCCGTTTAACCGCTGCTCTGGCCTTGTCCGACGCAGAGCCTGCCATTATTTCTTGGAGCCTTTGCCCGCAATCTTCTTCCCGCCCTTGGTGGGCTTGGCGGAACAGGTTGAACTTTTTCCATACTTCATCGTTTTGATCCTTTTGCTTTCTTGGGTTTCTTGGCTGTTTTCTCGCTTTCACGAAACGCTTTCGCAGATGGTGCGCCCTTGGCACCGGGCTTGCGCATTTTCTCGCCTGAGCCTGCAGCAATCCGCTTCTTCTTGGCATGGATGTTTGCGTAGAGACCTTTCGCCATCACCGCGTCCTTTTCCATAGAATGTAACCAATGAATGCGGCTGCCGCTACGACCGCGATAATCTGCGCTGTGTCGCCCAAGCTGCCAAGGATGGGCAAGTAGTCGGCAGCTACTGCTACTGCGCCTGCTACCCCCGCCCCAGCCGCTGCTGTGGCGTCTTTATCCTCGGCCAGCGTCTCAGGCTGACGCGGCGGCTCAACAGGCCAGTCGGTCTCGGTCTTCGGCCACGGCTTGCCCCAGCTACGCGCTGGTCCAGTGTCGATGTGCATGAAGCCAGACTTGGGATAGTATCCAAAGCCAGTGAACCCGATGGTGCGGGCCGCAACCTCAAACGCATGTGGGTTGTGGTTGTCCATCCGCACGTCGAACGCGATGCCTTCCATGTGCTTGGATGCCTTGGCACCACCGACCGCTCGGTTGTGCTCTGGCGAGCGGTATGCCGACGTGATGATGAGGGGCTTGCCCAGCATATCGCGGAGGGCTTGCAGCTTGTTCATCGCATCGTCATCGATGACCAGCTTGCCCGTGCCTTTGCAGGCCATCTCTTGCGGGCTGAACGAGGGCCATGTCCAAACCGATGCTGGGACCGCCTTGTAGTTTGAATATGTCAGGTTCATTGCAGCGTCCCTATTTGTTCACAAAGAAGTAACCGACCGCTGCCGTGGCAAAAATCCAGAACAACCGCTCCGCAAAGCGAAGCGTCTGGCCAGCGTTCCCGGCTTTCCCTTCCACTACCTGCAAACGGCGGCCCTGCTGTGCCTGCTCCTGATCCAGCTTGTCCATGCGTTTGAACAGCGTGATCATGCGCTCCTCCATGCGGGCCAAAGCGACGATCGCCTGCCCCACTTCGTCCAGTTTCTTCTCAATTCGCTCGAGGCGCGCATCATCACTCATGTCTTAAATCCGGTTAGGCCAAACGTCATATCCATTCATCGAGGCAACAACAGTGCCCGAGGTGAAGTCACCAGTCGCCACGCCGACCCGGTAGTAATTGAGGATCGGATCATAGCCGACCTCCTCAGAAGGCGCGGTCCAGGTGTCCACGTTGCGCCAGGTCGAGCCATCCTCGGAACGCTGGACGGTGACGGTGGCCACGAACGTGCCGGAGATTGAGAGGTTGAAGCTGCCAACCACCTGGATCGCGGGCGACCAGGTATTCTGTGCAGCGGCGGATACTGAAGTTCTGGGCATGGTCGCCTCCTTATTTCAGGGTTACTGGTCGGAACACCGATCCAAACACGGTGAAAAACACGGGGGTGAATGATTGGATCGGTTCGCGTTCCATTATTCTGCTGCCTGCGCTGCTGCGTATGCAGCCTTGGCTGCGTCAGTGAAGACAACGCCAGCAATGGCCTGCACTTCATTGCTTTCGCCGGACACATCTGCGTCAGGGGTCAGCACATGGCGGTGGAAGCTGCGGTTAATCTCCACACCATCCTCTGCGATGATCGTTGCTTCACGAACTTGTATAATTGGATAGCCTGCTGCAAGATGCAGAGTTTCGATCTTGTCAGTGATTGTTAGTTTAGTCAGTGCCATTTAAGCCCCCATTAAGATGCGGAAAAGTAGGTAATACTTCCCGAAAGATATTCGTTAGTGGTTGATGTGCGGTCACTGTATTTTATAACCTGCGGTTCTGAACCCACTGCGCTATCAGAGTATCTAAATTCCATAACTGTCCCATTTTCTTGGATGCGCATTGCACCAGAAACACATGTCGAAACATTATATCGACGAACATGCCACGAACCCAACCAATCAGATGCAGAGAATGAGCCAGCGGCAAAGGGCAATGAAACACCAATAGCCGAAGCCGTTGTGCTATCACTTAGGTTTGATATTTTGAATGTAACATGGACCATTTTGCCAATCTTAATGTATGACGCATAATCTACATCACACGTCCCACTACCTACTGTTGGCGTCCACGTCCCCTCTTCATAGTCATTGAAAAGTTCACTTGTGCCAGTGCCAGAGGTGGCAGAGAAGTCGATACCCTGCCCATTTGCAACAATCAAATTCCCAGAAATAGAAAGATCAGACAAACCACTTAATGACCCGTCTACTGTAAGATTGTTAAACGTTGGATTGCGACCGAAGATGCCACCTTGCTGTTTTATCGTCATCTTAGAACTCCTAACTTCTATTAAACGGCAAGGTCTGCCATTTCTTTCCATGTTCCCGGCGTGCCAGCGGTGACGCATACTGCTCCCGGTGCATTATTAGCACTTGGCTCACTATACCAAACCACCTGTCCACGTCGCCACGTTCCAATGGTCGGAGCAGATGACCCCATAATAACTATGCCATTTGCTAAGGTATCGTCTGAAACTTCCCGCAAGTGAGGACCAATGTTTACTTGAACACGACCGTTCTCAACATGAACAAGCGGATCAGCAAACAGATTAGACGCACGGACATAGCCATCACTTTGGGTAACGCCATCTGCGTCAACAACAGTAATGTTTATTCTGTTTACAAAACTTCTGTAAGTTAAGTTTGTAGTTGGCCCAAGGAAAGAGAAGTAGTTGGACGCAGTTAAGACATTGTTTACGTCAACAATTTTTATCTTCAGCAAACCAAAGTTAAAGCCCTTACAGCCAGTATAGTTGGCCCAGCTTGTTATCGGACCAGATACTGCTGCATCGTAATTATATGTCACATCCATTTCAGAGATTGACAAGTAGTCTAGGGTTCCTGTGTTAAGACCCCACAAGGTTTCACCAGTAAACGTTCCAGTGATCTTGCGTATCTTCACTTGGCCACATGCAGTGTTGCCAGAACGAAGCCTGATGATTGAACTTGCGATGCTGCTTACATAAAGATTTTCTATTTCAATATCACCAGTGGCATTGTCAAAACCTACAATTCCTGTCCCGTAATTGTTTAGTGACGCAATCTTGAACTTAGAGGGGCTACCCCCCTTGCAGACCAGTGGCTCATCACTGCCAAAGTAATCTAAGCGACCAACCAAAAGGTCTCCGCCAAGCCAGTAAATGCCATTGTCGTGTGAGTTTCTTGAAATGATGTTCTGAATTACCGTGTTGTCTGATGCTGTGCTTGTGACAACAAGAGACTGACAATAGTCACCATAAATGTTTTGGATGTTGTTGGAGTTGCCAAAAATGAAAACACCTTGGGGAAAACTCTCGTTGCTAAAACCAGTGTTCTTTAACTTGTATGCAGAGATGGTCTCAATATTGTTGTAGTCGCCAGTAATGGACACACCATACAAGCTAGAGTCACCAGATGCAGATGCAACAGAGTTTGCAACATAGACAGACCCCACAAAGTTTCTGTCACCACTAATTTTTAAAAGAGTGCAATCAGACAAAGCACCGTCGAAAGATGCATATCCAACTCTCTTGTCATTTGCAGTAAGGTCAGCAAGGTAGCCATTAGTAGAGCCGTTGAACTTTAGCTTGGCTTCTGGAGCCATCGTAAAGCCAACAGTGAAATCAAGGCTGTTTGCCATGTAAGTCCCGAATGGGAAGTAAAGGCTTGCCCCAGATGTGTTTGCAACAGAAATTGCAGCCTGAATAGCCGCAGTGTCATCCGTCACACCATCACCGACAGCGCCGAAGTCCCGAACAGAAACATAATCACGCAGGCGGGATTGAACCGTGCGATCAACCGCGCCGGCGCCGCCTTGATTGTATCCCACCAGCGACGAACCAGAACCAGACGCAAGCTGCGTTTGCAGATTGGAAAGCGAAGTCGTATCCGCCACCGTGAACACCAGAATGTTGCGCTTGTCTCGCACTGTCAGCGAGAAATCTTCCTGCGATGTATAGAGCCGCGCAGGAGATCCATTCCGCACGATGTAGCCGTTCGAGGTCCGCAGGGGCTGCGCTGCTGGGATCGTCAGGGCATCGTCGTAATAAATCGTCAGCGGGTTTGTTTCCGGGTTCAGGTCGACCGTGCCAACATATACAAAGCCGTTGTCGAGCGGAGAACCGTCTCGATCAAAGAACTGCTGGAATGGCGACGCGATTTGCAGGCTCATGCGATTTCCTCTCGCGCGTTTTTTACCACGAAGTGTGGGTGTTTGGATAGGTTCATTGCTGGCCTCCAACGGTCATGCGGCCTGTGATCGGAATGTTTGGTCCGATTTCTTCTTCTTGCGACAGCGCAGCCCCCGTTCCTGCCCCCACAGCGCCCGCTCTTGGCGTGCCAACGATCTGCCGAGGCGCAGTGCGCTGTGCCGTTGCAGACGCGGCTCTGGCGGCCCCGAACGGCAGCTGAATGGCTTTTGCCAAGAAGTTGTTGATTGCAAACTGGCCAGGACCTGTGGCGGCCATTGCGGATGCAATCCTTGGGATCAGGCCCGCCGCAGTGTTCGCGGTGTTCGAAGCATTGATAGCCACGTTCGTAGCCCGGGATGCCACGTCGGCAAACTGGCTGAACAGCGCCTGTTCGTCTCTGGTAAACAGCGCGTTCATAACGCCAGGGTTGTCGTTCCGCAGGTTTTCCAATGCCTTTTTAAACGTCACGCCCGAGAACTGCCGCTCGCCCCCGCGAAACGCCCCGCGAGTTGTGTCCATCAGCCTTGTGAATGCCTCTTGGCGCAGAGCATTCCACTCGGGCTCTGGAAGCTGGCTTTTCAGTGTTAGCAAGTCTCTTGGCAGGCCGGTTTTTCTCGCCAGACCCGATGCCGTCATTGTGAAGATCGCGTTTGCAGCGCTTTCGGGAGGAACTTTCAACTGACGCTGTCCGTCACGGGTCGTTTGTTCCGTCAGCAAGTTCAGGATGCCGCCGCGATCTTTCCATGTGCTCGCGTATTCAGCGTAATTTCGGATCGCGTTTTGCCAAGCGTCAACCGCGGCTTGGTCGCCGATCAAAAGCTGATTGTCGACAGCATCTTTCAACTGTTCATCAAACTGGCGAAGAACAGCGCCAGCGGCAGCGCCCTCGACATCAGGCTCGCCCGATCGCAGGTTGCTGACCTGACGACGCCAAGTCTGCAGTGACTGAACATCGCCGCCATTCTCCATGATTTCGTCAAGCCGCAGAAGAAGCTGATCCATCTTAGGCGCAGTGATCGGGTCAAAACCCTCTCGATAGGTTGAGCGAGCCGCATCTGTGATGCGCAGCGCTTCTTGTGGCTCAACCGCCGCAAACCCGGAAGTTCGGGCCTGCGCATAAAGTTCATTGGCGCGCGCCTGATCGCCCGCTCTCGCCGCGACCAAAGCCTCCTGAGCAAGCGCCCCGCCTTCGCCCTTGCTGATCGGCGTCGTTCCGGGTGCCAGCCCTTCGGCAATAGCCCCGATGTTTTCGCGCAACGCCTCTTGTTGCCCAGCGCGGAACTCGCCCATTCTCTGCTCGGCAACGCCGCCCATGCCTCCGCTGGCCATGACGTCCTCGGCAAGCTGCTGGCTTTTGCTGCCCGTGACTTGCCCCCTGGTCATTGGAACCTCAACTGGAAGCCCACGAGACATTGCCGAAACCGCCGCCGCTTCTGGCTCGATGCCGGATGTTACCTGCTTCTGTATTTCGCGCGCGACCGCCTCTGTCACCTGATCCGGGTTTAGACCAGCCTGCTCAACAAACCGCGCTGGCCCCGGCAAAAGCCTGCCATCAGGGCCAATAATAGCTTCAGGACCAGATCGCCGCGCTGCAGAAACAAGCGACCCGACCACATTGAATAGTTTTTCACCAGCAACACCGCCGGCAGCGCCGAGAGGAATGTCAGTCACCTGAAACGGCGCACCCGTCAGGCTTGAACTTGCGCCCTCGACCAAGGCAGCCTCTGTCGCGCCAATGGCGGCAGCGCCAGCTGCACCCGTTGTCGGCACACCCAGAGCGCGCAGCCCGCGCCCCACAGGCGTTGCCATCGCCACAGCCCCAGACGCCTGCATGGCTTCTGTCAGGCCCAAGCCCGGCTCGTTTGGATAAACACGGGTGAACTGGCCAGTTTTTTCGCCATCCCGATAGGTCGGAAGGACGGCGATCAATCGACCGGCTTCGTCCTCGCTGAACTCCGCTTCTGGCTCAATAGCCAGAATGCCATTCCGCAGCCGATCAGGGCTGCGCGTCGTCGCAAGGAGCGCTGTCATTTGAGCGGCCTTGGCAGGTGGCAAGCCAAGGCGCGCGCTGGCCATGTTTGCCACTGTAGGGTCCGCATCAGAACCGCTGATTGCCGTGAATAGACGCGACAAAACACCAGGCTTTTCCGGCTGCGAACCAAGCATTTGACGAAGCGCGGCTGCAGCTTGTTCTTCGCTGTCAGCCGTTACCTCATATCTGGTTCCATCTGGGGCCGTGAGTTCAAACGTCGCCATCAATCAAGTCTCCGTATCGTTATGCCATCTATAACAACCGTTTCGGAAGGCGCTGCTGTTTGCGCATTAAAGCCCGCCAATGGGTTTGGCAGTTCACGAATGGCAGCGCGGGCCTGCCCAGGCGTCAGGTCTCCATCAAGAGCCTGGCCAGAGATGATTGAAACCGCGACATCGTATTGGTTGATCGCGCGGATGGTATCAATAATCATCTGATTGCCGCCGGGCTGGTTGATAAGTGAGGGAATGGATCGCTTAAATAGCGCAAGATCAGCATCCGACATTGTGCCGGAACCAGGTGGACGTTGCGCAGGAACAAGTCTGTTGATTGCCGCCTCCGCCGCCTGTATCGGCTCAAGGCCCTCTGTCGCGATGCCATATCCGCCGAGGTAGGCTTTAATTGCAGCGCCACCACCGGTGTCAACTTCGCTGAGAACGGCCTCCAAGTTATCGAGTTCCGCAAGGTTCCTGCTCGCTGATAGGCCCGTGGTTGTGAGATTTGAAAACAGCGTAGCCGCATCTTTGCCAGCTACTTTTTCAAACTCACTCTGACCTTCACCAATTATGTTCTGCACAAGTGGGCCTTGCTCAATCTCGCCGCCACTGAGCATGAAGTTTCGATAAGCGTCGGACCCCGGCTCCAATCCGCCAGCGAGTGCGCGTTCCTGCAATGCACGGAATGTCCCCGTCGCTTCACCCTGCTGCCCAGACGCATCAAGCACAGATTTCATGGTTGTGCTGTCGATTGCGCCTTGAGCGGTCAGGTTCGCAAGATTGGCCGTCGCAAAGCCCACTGGGTCGATCTCTGCTTCGCCACGGATCGCGCGAAGGCGCTGGGCCTCCTCAATCGCCTGAGGCGTGCCGGTGTTTTCAGCCGCGGCAATGCGGGTGTCCAGCATGCCCAAAGCCGCATCTGTGTTGCCTCGCAGCAGGCTTGTCGAAAGTTGCAAGCCGAATTGAACATTGGCATCCCGAACTGGCTGCGAAACGTTTTGAAACGCCGTTCGGAACTCGTCGAACGTCGAAGCGTTTGACAGGGCAAACTGGTCAAGCGCTTCGGTAGTCAAATTCCCTTGGAGAGCCATTTCGCGCAGGTTCATAAGCTGCGATTGCATTGCCTCAGCTTGCGCTTGCTGTCTTTCGGCGGCTGCGCGCTGCATCTGAAATGTTTGTTCCGCGCGCTGCGCTTCCTGGCCGCGAATGCCCATGATCTGCTCGCGCTCTTGCATCTGCTGCGCGGTGCTCTCACGGCCTTGCCGCTCCGTCAGCAAGCCTTCGCCAAAGCGCAGGCCCTGAAGATAACCTTCAATCGGGCTGAGAACGTCTGTGCTGTAGTTGATCGGTGATACCATCAGAACAACCTCGCCATTGGTCTCATTGATGTTGCGGGCGACACCCCGGGCGGAAGCGTTTGCGCCGATGCCGCGAACGGATTAGGCACAGCGCCGGTGGCGATCATGCCGCCATACTGCCCAATGCCACCCAAGACATTGCCCCACGCCTGCCCTTGGGCCAAAGCACCACCCGCCTGCGCAGCGCCCTGCTGTTGAAGCAAGTTCGAAACATTTGTGCCTGTTTGCATGCCCGCCGATCCGACGCCAGCTGCCGATGCTTGCCCCATTTGCGCCAAGCCGCCGAGCCTGCCATATTGCTGCTCGATCAAGCTGGAAAGAACTTGCGGGCGGAACTGAGCCAACGCGCCCTGCACATTGCCCCCTCGCAGCCCGCCTGTTGCCGCAGCCTGCTGCAATATCGCCTCTTCGCCTTGGCGGGTAAGCGCTTGGAACTCTGGTCCTTGCTCGATCGCCTGAATGGCCGCGCGCTGTGCATCTTCGCCGCCCACGCCGATCAATGCCGCCTGCTGACTGAGAGCCGTTCCGCCCGTTTCAACATACGGGCGCAGAAGTTCGCGCACCGCGTCAAACTGACGACGCTGCTCCCCGATCCCAGCCTCTGCGGATTGCGTCTGCGCGTTTGCCGCTTTACTTGCCGATTTCGATTGAACGACCCCGCCGACCACTGCACTCCCGACGACTGCTGCTGCAACCCAACTCATGAAAATGATCCCCCAAGGTATTTGCTAACCGCAGCATCAATCGCCTGCACGTTTAGAGCCTGCTGCGCATCGTCATGCCAAGCATCGCTTTTGTCTACATACATTTCTTCCAGCTTCTCAATGTCGGTTTCCTCGGTCGCATAAGCGTTTACGAAAACCGTGTCCTCGATGATGTAGGCGAACTTGCGGCCGGGCTGGCCAGTGAAAATATAAGGCCCCTCGATCACCTTGGCTTCGCCATTGACGATCACCGCCATCTTGCCCTTGAGCATGATGTTCATGTGTTCGCCCTTGTGGGCATGTCCCATCACATAAGTGCCAGCTGGCAAAAACGCCTCGCGCATATAAATGCTAGGGCCGAAATGATGCGTCACTGGGCAGTCAATCTGCGGTGCCGCAAGCATCATCGCTTCGATCTGATCGAGCGAACTTGCGACAGAGATTTCCTGATTGACTTGCAATGGCTCGCCCTTTGCGGAACATACCTGCTGGCGGGCGATCATCTCAGCACCGCCAGTATCGCAGAAATCAGTTTTTTCGGCAAGTCTGGTCATTGCAGGCGGAACCTTTCCGCGATTTCATAGGGATTGTAGAGGGAGGCTGGGCTCGCCTGCTCCTGCCCCTGATACAGATCGTTGACCTGCTGAGGCGGCTGATACCCCCGAGCAAAGTCAGTTAGGTCATCAGGCCGCGCTTGAGGGCGCATCGGGAGCCGACCCGGACCAGCATAGTCGCCAAGGATTTTAGAGACATAGTCCTGCGTTTCTTGGAATGGAGGAACCCCGCCATATTTTTGTACGTTTCCAGGGCCGGCGTTGTAGGCCGCCAATGCCAGAGCTGGATCTTCGAACCGGTCAAGTTGCTGGCGAAGGTAGCGAGCACCACCTCGGAGGTTCTGGATCGGGTCGGACGGGTCCACGCCGAGTTCGGCGGCCGTGCCAGGCATAAGCTGGGCCAAGCCAGATGCGCCCTTTGAAGACACGGCATCGGGGTTGAATGAACTTTCCTGACCGACAAGGCGTAAAAAAAGATCAGGGTCAACGCCTTCTTCGATAGCAATCATGCGGGCGGTTTCGCGGTAATCCATTATGTGATTTCCCTTCCAGAGCAGCGAATGGTCAGCGACGTTGCGGCCGAGGCCAGCGTCGAAATGAAGTCGCCCGCTTCAAGAACATGCCCGATCAGTTCTGGGCAAGTGTACGTCTCATCAGGCGCGATGGTTCGGGCATCGATCACGAGATTGTCAGCGCCAGCCGTTGTCAAAACTCGGACGAGGTTCACAGATATTGCCACGTTGTTTGCGCTGGTGTTCGTGACCGTGAACTTGTCAATGATCGCATTGACCGCCGTAGCAGTGTATTGCGCCGTCTGCGCGGCCTCAGCCTGCTTGGCCGGGATCAGAACCTTGGGTGTGACTGCCATGCTCGGCTCCTATTGTTGAACTTGGGTTATCGTCAGCAAGACTGCCGGAGCCACAGGCGCAAAGCCCGTCGCGGCGACACTGCTTACAGTGACGTTCGTGTCATCTGCGGCAAACGCCAGTTCTATGTAATCGCTGGCCGCAAGGGAAATCGTTTCAGTGAGCGACAGCGCAATGTATCCACTATTGATGTCAGTGGTCACGATCCGCGCTGAATTTGCAATTGTAGTTCCGTTTTTCTTGAACCAGACCCACACGTTTTTGGCGCTCGATGATCCGCTCGTCAGCTGCAGCTTTGCCTCAATTTGATATAGCCCGCTGTTAGGAACCACAATCCGGGATGCAGGCGTTCCAATCGTGATGCCGTTGCCGATCTGAATTGCGTCGAAAGTCAGCAAGTATTCTGTATTGATAGCCGCAGGGGTTTGGCTCGTCGTTTTTTCAAGGACGGCATAGTATCGTTGCTGCTCGATCGTCGGGCGGACAAAAATCTCACCATCGCTTGCATCGACAAAAAGAACGGCGGCCATCGGGATGACATTGTCGGGGGCCGTCGGCTTGATATTGGTAAATGCCCCCGCAGTAGATGGGCTGGCATAGAGGATATCGCCAACGCTCCATGTCTCGCCCAATGAAGTGCCTGTCGTATCGATCCCGCTCACACTTCCCCAGACGGTGCAATATCCAGTTTGCCCTGAATTTGGCAGGGCGTGCGTCATTACGCCGAGAGCGTATAGCGATGGTGAAGAACCGTCCGCAATATATGGGGCCACAGAAAGGACGTTTCCGGGACCCGTTCCGACGAAGCCCACCACTGTTCCGTCTGGGATTGTAACGCCGGTCGCATTTTCAACGCGGGCATAATACTCAAGGCCGACCTGCTGAACCACGCCATATTCCATGCCGATCTCTGCAGTCTGCTCATCATCGTGCCACGCGAACCGGCCCACCTGATGGACGTGCGGCGCATTGGTGTTCAGATCGATGTAATCGAAGCGATTGCCCTGCATCGGGGTCGGAGCCTTTGAAAGCAGGTCCGCAAGTCTGTGGGCGTAAACAGCATCGGACAGCGCCACCTCTGCCTTGTTGTCGGCAGCGCCCACCGCAAAGCTGTTGTCGAGGATTAACCGCGTCAGCGCGGCAATGTCGGTCGGCGTCAACTGGCCCGCCACCACGAACAGCCGCTCGATCGCTCGGATCGCGTCCGGGTCATTCCCGACGAAGCGGGCGATCTGGTTTCGGTTGAGCGGGGTCGGATCAGCCATCAGAAATTCAGCGGTTCGACCCGCGCCTCCAATCGAGCGACTGCAAGCTGTGCGTCGCTGTTGCCCCGAAACTTCTGCGAACGCCAGTTCCGCATGTGGCCCTGCTGGAGCCAGACGATCCGCTTGTCATACTGGCCCAGAGTGCCCACACGGGCTGGCTTCTCAACGCTGTAGGTCAGACCGTCCACCGAGTAGCTGGTCCACACTGTCGGGTCCGCTCCGGGCTGCACACGGCCGGTCAAAGAGACCAGTTCAAGTTCGTGAACGATCGCGCCGCGCCCTTCGTTGTAAAGGATCATCGTGCCGAACTCCCAGCCGACAGTTTGACCCCAGTGCGTCGCCACGTTCTTGTCCAGATAGCCCACGTCGATTTCGCCGGGCCTGCAGACGTTCCAGCGGTCATAGCACCACACCGCGTCGCAGACTTCCCACCGGCCAATGCCGACCAGAGACGATCGCAGAAAAAACCAAACAGGCTGTCCCAGCGCCTGCGAAGCGGCAGCGTCAAACACGATCGTCTGATCTGGAAGGTGGATCTCCAAGAACTGATGCGCGCTTTCGGTTCGCTCTTGCATGAACACGGTCGAAAGCTGCGCCTCGGTGTATCCCGCAAGGATTTCCTCGATCTCGCGAGATGCGATCTTCTGAGCCGTTCCATTGGCCCCCACCCAAACAGAAATGCTCTCATTCGTTCCACTACCAATGAAGGCGATATTTTCACCGAACACGCAACATGTGTGCGTGCCGAGCGTTCCCTTTTGGATTTGCGCCCCGGTTATGCGTTGAAATGGAAAGCCAGCCGATCCGGTATTGTCAAAGACCTCGATCGTATAGCGATTGAGCGCATAAACCTCATTCCGCAGCTTGAGCAACGACTTCACCGGATCAGGGTCCACCTCAGATGAACCATATTTGAGCGGGTCAACTGCAAACGGATTGTTGAGTTCCGTGATTACAAGGAACTCTCCGTCTGTCGTCATAAAGTAGCCATCAACCCAGATCACCGTCAGAGCCGTGCCAAGATCAGGATCAGTAACCTGCGTCAGCGTCGTTCCGTCATAGAGATAGAGCCGGCCACCCGATGTCACCGCCAGATAGTCGAAGCTGTAGCTGAACGTGACGCGCCCCCCCGATCCGACGTCGCCGATCACCGTCACTGTGCCGTCCTGCGCCACCGAGACCAGCTTAGTGCCCATCACGCGATAGAGAACGCCGTCCCAGTTTAAGCCGCCCCGATTGGCACCTGGGCCGTCACCGGTTTTCACGATCCCCTCAGCGGGCCGCAGATAGCCCTCGGAAATACCGGTCGATTTCGGGACCGGGACTAGGTTCACCGGATAGCTGGTGCGGAAGTTTGGGCTGCTGTCGGTGAAAATGCCATTGAGGATCGGGATTTGCATTTATGCCACTCGATACCAGGTGCTTGTCGCTGCGTCGAACCGCATCGTGAAGAAGCCGTTTGCAGCGAGCGTCGTCGGAGCGCCAACGACAGTCGCGCCAGACGAAACCGTCAGCGAGGTGACGATCTGCGTGCAGTTGACGGTCACGGTGTCCTTGTCCGACGCGCCAGTGGGCAGCACGATCGCGCCAGCGGCGTAGGTGCTGACTGGCGTCAGGATCAACCAGACGTTGCCGGTGTTGACGGCCACGCTGAAACCCGTCGCGGCAGGCGCGGCGTATTGCGTGTTCTGGGTCACGGTGGTGACGTTCGCGTTCACATAGTCCATCAGCGTCGTGATGGAGCATTTGCGCGCGTCGCCTTGGTTCTGTTTGTAGACCGGAAGCAGATCGCCGCCGTTCAGGGTGTCAGTTGATGAAAGCTGATTGATGGTGGCCATGATTTACTCCAAGTCCAAGATGCTGTCCGGCCCGGCTTGCAGCGGGTCGGTGGGAGGTGCGAGAAACGGGTCCTTGCGGCTGCGCCAGTGCTTGTTGCCAGCACCGGCAGGGATCGCCATGCTGTCCAGCTGCATTTCGATTGGCTTGGCCGACTGCGCAACAATCTGATTGTATGCGTTTTTGGCCGACGCCTTCGTGTCCGGAGCGACTGTCTTGCCAAAGCCGGGCGCGATCCGCACAGCGAGGTTGAGAGCCATCGCCTCAAGCGCCGCGTCCGGCACGTTCGTTTCCTGATCGAGGTCGCTTGATCCCGGCGAAGAAGGCAGAGGATAGCCGAGGCGGATGCCCTTGCCGTTCCAGGTTGCCATCATGGCATCGAGCCGGCGAAGCGCTCCCTCAAGCTGCTGCGGCTGCAGGTCAAAGACATATCCCGCAAGGCCGATTTCCTCGAAGGCCTGGTTGATGATTTCGCGCTTCGTCCAGCCCATTGCTTATTCCTCGGCCTTTGCCTTGCGGGCGCGTGTCGGCTTCGCAGGGCCGGCCTTCGCCTCGTCGGTGGTCAGGGCCCAGCCGTCCTTGATGGCAGCCTCGATGGCGTCGTCCTCGACGATCACATAGTCGAACTTGTCGCCGTGGATTTCATGTGGCCCAGGGTACTTGTAAAGCATCGTGCTCATTTGCGTTTCCTCTTTGGTGATTTGGAAGGTTTGCCAGCCTTTTCGGCTGCTTTGCGGGCGACGTTCAAAGAGATGGCGATAGCCTGCTTGCGCGGCTTTCCAGCCTTCTCTTCCGTCGAAATGTTCTTGCCGATGCTTTTGCGGCTGTAGCCCTTTTTGAGTGGCATATCACTGTCCCCCGTTCAGAGAAGGGAGGGACCGAAGCCCCTCCCCATTTTCATCAGGTCTGCGAGAACAGCATGATGCCAGCCATTTCTGGCTGAACGCATGCAACACCGAAGAGCGTATCCCAGCGATACTTTGTCTTCTGCGTGTTGATGTCGAACTGCTTCTGCATCACGAGTTCGACGCCCTGTTCGGTTGTCGCGCGCATGACGTCGGCACCTGCATCTGTCGGGATCGCAAGCGAAGCTGGGAGCAGTTCGATTGCGTCGCGATGCCAGAAACAGTTCACCGAAGCGGCGGCAGTGTTCAGGAATGTGATTGCTGCGCCGTTTGCAGGCGTTGCGGTCACGTTCTTGTACTGCAGTTCGGCATCGGTGGGCGTGCTGTCAGCCGCAACGATCGCTGGGCTGATCTTAACAACGCCAGCACCACCGGCCCCGGAAACGATCTCGACGATGCGGAACGTCTTCAGCTGGCCTGTGTCCTGCTTGGTGATGTGGTGAACAGCGTTTACGCCAGCGATGGTGAATGCGTCGCCAACTTTAACCGTGCCAGAAGAAACCCCGATGGTGAGGTTCTGATAGCGGTTGTCCACGTTTGCCGTTTCGCCAGTCGATGCTGTCGAAGTCGCGGCAGGAACGTAACGCTGGTTTGCACCATTGACTGTGACTGTGACACCAGCAGCCGCTGTCAGGCGGTTTGCATAGTCCATCTTGAAGGTCTGGAAGCCAGCCACTTCGCCAACATACGAACGACGATAGGCCTCGGTCGGGATGTTGTTCATGGTCTGGCGGGCAGCCAGATCAGCAGCCATGCCGTTGTAATCGCGGCTCGACAGAGCGAAGTAGCGATCCGACATTGCAATACCCTGCTCATTCAGCAGCGCATCTGCTTCGGCAACGTCCGCGTATCCACCAGCAGCGGTGGTGCGCTTCGAAACCACGGTGCCCTGGTTCGACGCAACCGAGAGAACGGCCACGTTGATGTCGGACGCCAGCTTCTGAGCAGCAGCTTGACCGAGGCGGTTTTCTTGCAGCATGTCGCGCAGTTCTTTCGACGTCAGAAGCGCAGTCGAGTGCTTCTGGTAGCCGATAGTTGCCGGAACCGCGAGCTGTGTGTTGTCAGCGAAGTTCGATGTCGCATCGGAGCCGTCATAAGACTGCGCGATGTAAGGCATCGGACGCCAGATGGTGTCGCTTGAACGCTCCATCTGCTGGCCGTTGGTGTTGTATTTGGTCACAAGCGATGACACGACAAGCGCATCGTTGAAACCGGCGAGGATGTCTTCGAACGCGACGCGTTCTTCTTTAGAAAATGCGTTAGCCATTGGCTATCTCCATTCAGGTTAGGCGGTCCGTTTCTGACGCTGTTTATAGGCGTAGACCTTGGAATAGTCTCCGCTTTTCTCAGCATCTTTACGAAGCCGCTCAAGGGTGCTGTCAACGGACCCGGACGGGCGGCCTGTGCCGCTGATCGTCGTTTCCGGTTTCGATGATGCTTTGCGCTTTGTGACTTTCAATTGCGTTTCCAATCTGGCCACAGCGAAAGCGAACTTCACTGGGTCTTTAATCGAGGCGAGTTCCTTCGCACGTTTCTGGTTCTTGCCCAGCGCATAGACCAACAGCGCGGGGTTTTCGGCCCCTTGCAGGATCATGCCCTGTTGCGTGACGGTGAAGGCGTCTTGGACAACCTCCTCGGCATCGTCATAGTCACGAACTTTCAGTGTGGCTTTCGCCGACTGATAGCCTTCCAGCTTCTGCTTCCACTCCCGTTCGGCGGTCTCCGCCTCGGCCTGTCGTGCAGCTTCTGCCTCGTCGTGCTTGCGCTTCCGATCATACCACGCAGTAAGTTCCTTCTCATATCGTTCGGTGTCGTAATCGGTTGCCTCAAGCGTTGGCTTCTGCCCGAGTTCTGCGACCTTGGTCGCGCCCGTGGTTGCTGCCAGCTGCTCTTGCAGTTCCTTGTTCCGACGCTTTTCCTCGCGATACTGCTTGCGAAGATCGCGCACCCATTCAGGCGCACGTTCGTTCTCATCTTCTTCGGGGGGCGGCGCTTCCTCCCCAATGGTCACGGCGACGAAATCATCGTCCTCGGCTGCCTCTTCGGTTTTGGCCTCGGTGTCGCTGTCCTCGTCTTCGGAGACCTCTTCGGCCTCGTCCTCAAGTTCAGCTTCCGGCTCCTCTGCCTCGAAAGCGTCCGTGATGGTTTCTTCGTCGATTTCTTCTGCCTTTAAGTTCATAAGACCCTCGTGATTTTCTCACCCATGTTATGTGCGGCTGGGTGGTTGCCGCATCCCTTGCGCGCCCTGCACAATGTCTTGCAGGTTCTTCGCGGTTTTTACCGCGCTCTCGCGTTGATCATTTTCGACCGAGGCCAGCGTCTCGATCGTCTTGGCGCGAGTTTCTTCGGCGCGCGCCATTGTGTATTCCGTGTCGGCTTGAGCCTTGACTGCCTGAGCCTGCGCCTTCGTTGCTTCGGCCTGCAGATAAAGAGACTGCGGATCAGGTTGTTGGTTCTGCATCGCTTCGGCCATCTCCGCGGCTTCTCGCTCTGTCGGCTTGATGACGCCCATCTGCACCAGGCGCTTGCGGAAGAAGTCGCGCACCTCCCAGATGCCTTCGCCTTCCATGTTCATCATCGCCATCGAGGTCAGGACCATGCGGGTTTCCGGGTCTTGGCTGATCTGGATCATCCCCATAAGCGCGCGGACCGTTGCGGTTCGTTTCGAGGACGAGGAAGGGCCAACATCAACTGCCACGTCGAACTTCGCGCTTGACAGGTCGTTTTCGTACTCTACTTCGCCGGTTTCTTCGTTCAGCATCGGGCGGCCGAGTTCGACAGAGGACAGTTCGCCTTGCGTGCCGACAGCCTTCATCTTGCGGCCTGGCTCGACGAGGATTTCCTTTGCCATCGAAAGCCAGATTTCGCCGCTGCGCTTCACGGCCTTAGACATGTTGCTCATGTAGATGAACGACTGCATGTCGAGGCGCGACTGGATGAGTTCGATCGCCTTGCCGCTGACGTTCGGCATGATCTCTTCGCCGGCTTCCTGATTGCCGAGAATGTCCTGCATGTCCTGCTCGGTGATCTGTAGAAGGGTAGCCATCGCCTGCGGTATTTGCGGCGGCTTGGTATAGCCGATCGGTCCAGACGCCAGTTCATTGCCGTTCGCGTCCTGGACTGGGTTCACCAGCAGGTAGGGATAGTTCTTGAGATTGTCCTCGGCCCACATCATCTCGTGGCCGGCCACCTGCTCTGGAAGGAAGATCGGCTTCTCAATCGGCGTCAGAGCGCTGATCTCGCCCAGCTTGGACAGCTGCATGTTCTTCAGGCGCTGGGCGTCCTTGGCCAAGCGCACATGCCCCATGCACCGCTCGATGTTGTCCACGAACCACCGCTTGCCGTAGACCAAGACGATAGGGATTTCTGTGCCTGCGATGTAGCCATAGTCCTCAAGGACGCCGCCGCCGGACATGAGGTATTTGCGGATCTTGCGGCGCTTGACGCGCTTCTGACGGACCTCAACCGTGCCGATGGCCGCGAGGGTTTCCTCGAGCGCTTCGTCATCCTCGAAGTCCGCTTGGCTGTAGCGCTCTTCATCGCCGTCAATGGTTTGGAAGATGCGAACCACCTCCGTGCGCTCCTCGACCTTGTAGACCTCGGCCACATAGACCGTGTCGGGCGTTGCCCAGTCGAACTCCTGCGCAGATATTTCATGCGGCCAGGATGCGGGGTCGTCGTCCCACTGCTCCTTGTAGGCCTCGAAGGTCATAGCGGTGAGGACGTAGCAGGAGCGGGCGTCGCTCTTGTCCTGGCGCTTGGCGTTCAGGTCGAAGAACACGGTGCTGTCGGCGTCGTAGATCGGCTCGATGCGGATGCGCTGCCGGTCGTCCTCGTCGTCGTATTCGTCCTCGTAGACGGTCCGCAGACGCCAAGCACCGATGCCACCGCCCACCGCTTCCTCGAAGGCGTTGTCGTAGGCCTCGTCGGCCACGCTGTCCTCTTCGTCCGCGCGGTAAAGCCCGTCGCAAGCATCGGCCAGCTTGTCGTCCTCGTCGCCTTCTTTGCTGATGAAGTCCACAGTGATGCGGTTGTTGCGATACTCGTTGATGATCCGCATGACCGAAAGGTGGACCTTGTTCACCTCGAACTTGGGCTTGTTCTCGAACTGCTCGGCAAGAGCGCCCTCCCATTGCGCACCGGCAATGGAGTAGAAGCGGCGGTCTTCAAGGCACTGCAGGCGCTCGTCGCGCATGGCCGATTGGATGCTGTCAAATTCGATCAGCGCGTCCTGATGGACGTTCGCCAGCCGTTGCTCTTTGGTCAATCGTGCCACGTCTCAGCCTCGCAAAGAAAAGTCTCCGGAATTATAGGCTGAATTTAAGCGGAAAACAATCACCGAGCAATCGGCATGATGCTGGCGACCGGACGAGCGGTTTTTGGCTTCGAATTATTCGCCCGCCGAGCGCCCTCGCAGGCATAGCGGATCGCGTCGATAACGTGGTTGTGCTTGTCCTCGAGGACCGGCAGCACCTTCCCGGTGTCTTTATCGGTCTTGTAGCTGTAGAGCGTCAGTTCGTCGATCGTGTGCTTGCAGCGCGGGTGAACGATGATGTCGAACGACTTGAGCCACTCGATGCCCTCCTCGACAGACTTCGGCCCCTTCACCGCCGACTGGATTTTCGGGAAGCCGTTCTTTCGCATGTGGCTGATCGTTTCCGGACGCGCGCTGTCGGCCACCATCGGCCAGCGTTCAGCCTCCGGGATGCTCATGAACAGCGAAGGCGTGTCCACGATCTCGCAGCCCACCTGATAGGCCTCGTAATCGATGAACAGATTCCGGCCGACGATGTGGCAGCGGATGCCGACGGTCGGGTCGGTGGCAAAGCCCCAGTCCGCGCCCAAGCGGTGGATCGCGTCGCCAGGCTCATCGAATTCATCGATCGTCCAGTTCTTGAAAACGCGGGTTTCGCTGTTGCGGACGTATTCGCCCTTCCAGACGTGCAGGTATTTGTCCGGGTCGCGGCGTTTGTCGTATTCCATTTCCTCGCGCAGCACCTCAGGGAACCACGGGTTGTCGGAATAGTTCACCTCGACGATCACACTGTCAGGGGGCGCATTTTCACCACGCAAAAGAACCTCGATCGGATCGTCCTCAAAGCGCGGGTTCCACGAGAACACCAGCTGCGAGCCAGGCTTTCGGATCGTCGGCCGCAAAAGGTCCAGCGAGAACTGGCTGATCGACTGCGCTTCCTCAACCCAAGCGATGTCGAAGCCTTCGAGCGACTTGATGCTGTCCGCCGTGTGGTTCTGCATGCCTTGGAAGATGATCACGCCGCCGTGCGGACATTTGATCTCGGCCGTCTGAATGTCGAACAGATGCCCGACGCCCAGTTCCTCGATCTTGTTCTCGATCAGCTTCTTGACCGACTGCTTGAGCGACTTCTGCACTTCGCGGACGCAGACCACGTCCGTGCGCTTCATCACGCAGCGCTCGACGATCCACTCGGCGAAGAACCACGACTTGCCAGAACCACGCCCACCGTAGGTTCCGATGTAGCGGGCGCTCTCGCGCTCAAGGATCGGTGCCGACCAGCGCGGCGTCTGGATGTTCAGCTTCATGCCTTCGGGTCAACGATCGTGCGCTTGATCTCGACCGGGATCGCGCCACCGTCCGGGCCAGAGAGTTCCTGCTTGTCCTTCTGGCCGAGCATCTGCTTGCCAAGCCAAACGAGCATCGTCGGGTTGCCGTCCTGGGCCGCCTTCCACTGTGCGCGGCGCAGCGAGGCCTTCCCTTCGCCCTGGTGTTTTTTATAGAGGGCTTCAAAGTTATCCACACCTTCGATGCCCTGCTCCTTGATCCGTCGGTTCAAGGTGGTGTCGCTCATGTTCAGGATGTCGCAGATTTCGTCGCGCGTACACTGGATGCGGATCATGTTGATCAGCTGCTCCAGTTCCTTTTCGGTCATCGGCTTCATCGGCCCCTTCGGCCCTGTCTTTTTGCGCTCTGCCGCTGGCTTGCGGGTTGTTGGTGCTTTGCGGGCGGCCATCATGCAGCCTCCCGCTCGTCGGAGAGTTCAGCGAAGGTCTGGCCGGTGGCTTCGAGCGTTGCCTGCTGTCCGGTCCAGTCCTGCCACCGCTTGACGATCACGTCGCAATAGCGCGGGTCGAGTTCCATCAGGCGTGCCTTTCGCCCGTGCTTCTCGCAGGCAATGGCTGTCGTTCCAGATCCCGCGAAGCTGTCGAGAACCAGGTCGCTGCCCTTGGTATTGTTGAGCATCTGGTATTCGAACAGCTCGACCGGCTTCATCGTCGGGTGCTCGCCGTTGCGTCTTGGCTTGGCGAACTCGAGGATTGTGGTCTGCTTGCGGTCCGATGCCCAGAGGTGCGATGCGCCTTCCTTCCAGCCGTAGAGGCATGGCTCGTGCATCCAGTGATAGTCTTGGCGGCCCATGACAAGGCTCGACTTCTTCCAGATCAGGCACTGACGGATTGGCCATCCCACGTCGGATGCTGCACCCCGGAAATTATATCCCTCGCTGTCGGCGTGCCATATGTAGAACACTGCGCCTTTTTTCATCACCGCGTCGGCTGCGGAATAAGCGTCACGCAGGAACTGGCGGAAGCTGTCGTCAGACATGCTGTCGTTCTTGATGGTCAGCTTTTCCTTGGTGCCGCCCTCGTAGGCCACATTGTATGGCGGGTCGGTGAGCCACATGTCGACCAGCAGGCCTTCGCACAGGCGCTCCATGTGCTCGATGCTGGTGCTATCCCCACACATCAGACGATGGCCTCCCAGGAGCCAAACGTCGCCCTCACGGGTGGCAGGGACTGCAGGTGCCTCGGGAACGGCATCGTCGTCGGTGAGCCCTTCCTTTGCCTCCTCTGGAAACAGTGCTCCGATCTCGTCTGCCTCGAAACCGGTGAGCGAAAGGTCGAAGCCCATGTCCTCAAGTTCGCCGAATTCAAGCGCGAGCAGTTCCTTGTCCCACTCGGCCAGTTCGGCCACCTTGTTCACCGAGAGGCGAAAGGCTTTGATCTGCGCTTCGCTCATGTCGTCGGCGAGAACGACGGGCACTTCGGTGAGGCCCAGCTTCTTGGCGGCTTTCAGGCGGAGGTGTCCATCGACGACGGTGCCGTCGCTCTTGGCGCAGATCGGGACGCGGAAGCCGAACTCTCGGATGGCTGCGGCCACCTTGTCGACTGCGTGATCGTTTTTGCGGGGGTTGCGAGCGTATTCGATGCAACGCTCAATGGGCCAGGTCTCGAATGTCAGTTTCATGCTTTCCCTCATCTCGGCACAAAGCGGGCCGGGCGCGTCAGCGTGATGGCTTCCTTCCGGGCCGGATCATTCCGGTTTGCCGGACACCACGCTGACAGGGAAATTCTATGCGCTCCGCGCAATTTTCGCAAGGGTTCAGCGTGCGAACCACTCAACAAGGCGCTGCGAGACGTTTAGGGCGTCGGCCATGTCTCCAAGATCAGCAATCGCGCGGACCCATTCGGACTGACCGAGAAGGTGATGGCAATGGAGCGCAACGTAGGTGTAGGCCTCGAGCCGATCGGCAAAGTGCAGTTCCTGCTCGTCGACCATGAAAGCGCGCACGCCCATGTTCTTTCGCGCGTCGGCCTCTGCCTGGAACAGCGCGGCCTTGAGGGCTGGGTTGGCGTCCTTGGTCGGCCCAGGCATATCTCCGGTGATCATCTCGCCGCAGTCGTGATGCAGGGCGGCGTAGAGCAGGGATGCGGGCGCGTCTGGCCAGAAGAACAGGATGATCTGCGCGACCCGACCGTGATGATCTGCGAGGGTTTGCGCTGGAACGTCAGGGTTTGCGTGCCATCGCGTGACTGATCCGGATCTGTAGATTGGGTTTATTCCCACCACCCGATGCTCGTCTGGTATCATGACTGATCAACGCCTTCTATCTCGGCCAGCTTTGCTTCGGTCTTGGCTAGCTTTTTTGTGACAGACACAAGGCTGTCTCTTTGCTCAATAAATCTGGCTTCGGCTGCTTCGGCGCGGGCTTGCAATATACGGCAGTTTTCATCCCACACTGCGGCTTCTTTCGCAGATGTCTTAACCTCCCTATCCAACTTATCTAAAAGTGCGTCAACTTCATCAGTCAAGATG
>Ga0208643_1000394_pt1 | contig 29703 bp, 36 predicted proteins | sample VirMetDEL_Nov_12_FD_184516 | JGI IMG/M metagenome (GOLD analysis project Ga0208643, IMG submission 184516) | Aqueous microbial communities from the Delaware River and Bay under freshwater to marine salinity gradient to study organic matter... | ecosystem: Environmental > Aquatic > Marine >...
ATGTAAACGATTTAAGATTAGAGGAGATGGCCACCGGGGACCAGTCTGGAACTTGGGGTGATACAACTAATACCAATTTAGAATTAATAGCAGAAGCTTTCAGTTACGGTACTCAAGCTTCATTCGACTCAGACGCAGACGCAACTACAACAATAGCAGACGGAGCAAGTGATCCAGCTAGAAGTCTGTACCTTAAAATAACTTCTGGCGTTAGCTTAACAGCTACTAGAACTCTTACGATTGCACCTAATACTGTATCAAAAGTCTGGATTATAGAAAACGCAACATCTGGATCTCAATCAATCAACATTTCTCAAGGCAGCGGAGCTAATATTACTATCCCTCCAGGAGACGTAAAAGTAGTTTATTCAGACGGAGCAGGAGCAGGAGCAGCAGTTGTTGACGCTTTTGCTAGTCTTAGCGTTGTAGATCTAAAAGTACAAGACGATTTAACCGTAACTGACGATATGACTGTTGGTGGTACTTTAGGTGTAACTGGAGTTTTAACAGCAACCTCACTAGACATCTCAGGCGATATAGACGTAGATGGTACTACTAACCTAGATGTAGTAGATATAGATGGTGCTGTAGATATGGCTTCTACCCTACAAGTAGACGGAGCTATTACAGGTTCAAGCACAATCAATGGCGTAACTATAAAAGCTGATATTACTAACTTTACTAACAGTATTTTAATTAGCCAAGACGCAGGTACAGGTACATTAGATGCTGCTACTAATAATACAGGATTAGGTGATAGTGTTTTTGCTGCATTAACAACTGGTGATAATAATACTGCTATTGGAAGTGCTGCACTTACAGCAAACACTACAGGTACAGGAAATATAGCTATAGGTTATCTTACTTTAGATAGTCAAACAACAGCTTCCTATAACACAGCTATAGGATTTGCTGCTGCTAGAAACACATCAAATGCAAGTAGTCTAGTTGCTGTTGGTTCAGGAGCTTTAAATGCTGTTACCACAGGCTCTAGTAATACAGCAGTTGGTAGAGATGCTTTGACAGCAAACACTACAGGTGCTCAAAACGTAGCTGTAGGTTCTACATCTTTAGATGCTAACACAACAGGTAATAACAACACAGCTTTAGGACATGATGCACTTTCTGCCAATACTACATCAGGTGAAAATACAGGAGTTGGTGCTTTTGCTTTAAATGCTAATACAACTGGAGACCAAAATACAGCAGTTGGTTATGGAGCTTTAATTAATAATACTACAGCATCAAATAATACAGGTGTTGGAAGAAGTGCTTTACAAAATACCACTACTGGACATTCAAATGTAGCTGTAGGACATACTTCATTACAAGTTAATACTATAGGTACAAGTAATACAGCAGTAGGAGCTTCTGCCTTAGACGCAAATACTACAGCGTCTAATAATACAGCGGTCGGTACGTCTGCTTTAGGTGCAAACACTACAGGTGATGTTAATACAGCAGTAGGCACAAGTGCTTTAGCTAATAATACAACCGCAAGTGATAATACTGCGGTCGGTAGAGAAGCTTTATTTACTAATACAACAGGTGCTAGTAATACAGCTATGGGTAACGCATCTTTATATAACAATACAACCGCAAGTAATAATTCAGCTTTTGGTTATCAAGCTTTATTTGCAAACACTACAGGTGATTATAATACAGCAATTGGTCAACTGTCTTTAACTACTAACATTACTGGACGCTTTAACGTAGCTTCAGGTGTTGATGCTCTTAGAAGAAACACTACTGGCTCATTTAACACAGCAACAGGATACACAGCTTTAGAGGATAACACCACAGCAGATAATAACACAGCTTATGGTGCTTATGCTTTAGGATCAAACACTACAGCAGATAATAACACAGCTTTTGGTTATCAAGCTTTATTTGCAAACACTACAGGTCACGATAACATGGCTTTTGGTGCAAATGCTTTAGATGCTTGTACAACTGGTACAGACAACAATGCTTTTGGTAGAAATACTTTAGGAGCTGTAACAACAGGCTCAGCTAATACAGCATTTGGTCATGGAGCTTTAGATGCTTGTACTACCTCAAACAGTAATACAGCTTTTGGACATATAGCATTAACAGACGTTACAACAGGAATAGGTAATACTGCTGTTGGAAAAAGTGCTGCACTTAACATCACCGATGGTGATTATAATGTTTCAATAGGTTTTGAAGCAAACGAAGATACAACCACTGGTAACAGAAATACATCTATTGGTATGCAAGCAGCTAAAAATGCTACAACTGGCGACAATAACACTTGTATTGGTAATTTAGCTGGACATAGTAGTTCTCCATTTACTCTTACTTCACAGAGTAATAAAGTTGTTATAGGAAACGATAGTGTAGATGCAGCCTATATAAGAGTTGCTTGGACAGTAACTTCTGATGCTAGAGATAAAACTGAAATACAAGACATACCAGTAGGTTTAGATTTAGTTAATAATTTAAGACCAGTATCTTATAAATTTAAAGAAAATAGAGATAGCGATACAGCAGTTGGTAAAACTAAATATGGCTTTTTAGCTCAAGAGGTTATTACTGCTGAAGGCGATAATCCTGTAATAGCTGACAATGAAGAAGCAGATAAATTAAAAATGACTACTGATAATTTAGTTGCAGTTCTAACTAAAGCAATACAAGAACAACAAACAATAATTGATGATTTAAAATCAAGAATAGAAACCCTAGAAGGTTAATTTAAAAGGAGAATAATATGGCACAAACAGTAAGCGAAGTCTTAACAGCAGCAACAGATAGCGTAACTTTGATTAACGGAGTAAACGCTGGAACTTGGAATGTTGAAGGTATGGAGCAATCAGATATTAACGATATGGTACAAAGGAATGTAGACCATTTAGAACTTATTTTAACGTATGCACCTGTTGATAGTGATGACGATACTCCAGATGTAGCTGGTAGTTCAGATGATAAAACATCTTATACAACTGCTATTGCAACTGGTAAAGCATACATCGCAGCTAATTAATAAATAAATATAAGGAGAACCAAAATGGAGAAGAAGCAATTTTTATTAGGTATGTTACAACTTATTGATGTAGCAGCTAAAAGAGGATCTTGGAATGGCGAAGAACTAGAGTTCGTTGCTGTACTAAGAAAAGAGGTGGTTGAGCAACTCAAAGAGTTTGCTGAACCAAAAGAATCCGTAGAAACTACCGAGGAGGAAAGTGATAATGGATAGTATAATGAGTATGGTTACTTGGATAACTACAATCGTTACCGTTGCTTCAATCGTAGCAGCGTCAACATCTACACCCAAAGATGATGAATGGATTGGTAAGCTGTATAAGTTTATTGATCTGTTGGCTATCAATATAGGTAAAGCCAAACAATAAAATAAATGTCTGAAGCTGTTGCTTTAATAACCGAGCTAGGTTTTCCTATTGCAGCGGCTTTAGGCCTAGGCATGTTTGTCTGGAAGCTTATCAATCGTATTATTGATGGTATGGAAACCAAGCTTGATACTTTAGATGAAAAAGTTCAAACAAGTTTAAATACGATGGAAGAACGAGTATCAACAAAACTTGATAGTCAATACGGTATTATTGTAAGCTTAATAGACAGAGTAAGAGCCTTAGACAACCAAAGTATTCGACAAGACGTTCTGCTCAAAACTTTATTGGGAGTTCCTAATTTAGTTGATATCGATAAAATTGCAAAGGCGGATAGAGATGACCAAAGAAAAGATTAAAAGAAAAGTAGGCAGACCAAGCAAAGCTGATTTGGAGTTAAGAGCAAGGGAAGCCGAAAAACAAAAAGTAATTGAATGGGTTGTAATTATAGGTATTATTCTTGTTTTGGGTATTTTTATTCAAAATGCTAAAGCAGATGAAATGGTACATAAGTTCAAGTCGCCATCATTTTCCGGTATTGGCACTTCTGCCCACTATCTTACAATAGAGAACCAACAATATACTCGTAAGATGACGCTTAAAGCAGAACTAAAAGCGTTACAAGATGAAATAGAAAGAGACAAAGAAAATACTACTTTAGCTAGATTTATACGTAATCTAGAATCAAGAATTTACGCCCAACTATCAAGACAGTTGGTAGAAAATTTATTTGGCGAAACACCTAGCGATAGCGGCGTATTAGAATTAGAGGGTAATAGAATAGAGTATAATGTTGTTGACGGAATTATAACTTTAAATATAACAGACTCAGATGGTAATACGACAACTATATCTCTTCCTATCGGCAGCTTTACTTTCTAGTTGCGCGTTAATAATAGATCCGTTAGAAAATAACTTACCGCCCATACAAAAAATAGAAAAGCCAGAAGTTGGCACCCTTTTAGTTCCAGAACTTGCTAATATAAAAGCTAATAATAAAGCTAAACCTGTTGTAGCTATTTATCAAGGATCTTTTGCCGATCAAACCGGTCAAAGACGAAGCAATAGTTCGTACGCAACCTTTTCTTCCGCTGTTACCCAGGCTCCAGATGCCTATCTTATTAGAGCTTTAAAACATGCTGGTAGTAATTACGATGGTTTTTTTGAAGTTGTAGAGCGTGTTGGCTTAGACAACGTAACCAAAGAACGTCAGATTATTCGCAGTACCAGGCAAGAATTTAAAGAAGATACAAAACTTCAACCCTTGATGTTTGCTGGTTTGATAATGCAAGGAGGCGTGATATCATATGAAAGCAACGTAAAATCTGGTGGCGCAGGTGCTAGATATCTTGGGATAGGAATGTCTAGACAGTACAAACAAGATACCGTTACCATATCCTTACGAACAGTTTCCGTCAGTACCGGCAAAGTGCTGCTAGAGGTTCTCGTAACCAAAACAATATTAAGTGCGTCTATTGATCAAGATGTGTTTAGGTTTATAACCGATTCAACAGAACTTGTTGAAATAGAAAACGGTTTAGTTAGAAACGAATCTATTAATATTGCCTTACAAACAGCTATAGAAACAGCTGTATTACAAACAATAAAAGAAGGAACAACAAAGGGATATTGGAAGATATATGAATAAAAATGATATAGGAGTAGTAAGTTACTACGGTATATTAGGACTAACTTTTTTTGGATTATCTGCTTATTCTGCAGATAACGAAATATATGTTGAGCAGTCCGGAGCAACAGCAAATATAGATTTAGAGCAATTAGGCTCATCTAATATTATAGGTGGTCTTAACTCTGTCGCAGGTACGCTTACCGCTTTAGATTTAGACGGTTTGAATTTAACGCTAGATATAAACCAAATAGGTAATACTAATAAATTCTTAGGTGACATTCTAGGCGATAATATTACTGGTTTTTTTGAGTTTGATGGAGACGGTAATAACTTTACTATACAAGCTGATCCTACAGATACTTACGGTATTGATGGCTCAGACTATAACGTAGATGTTACCGGCAGTTCTAATAACTTTACACTTGATACAGGTACAACGGCAATTGCATCTAATCTTGATTTAGATTGGATAATTAACGGCGACAGCAACACCTTTGATTTTGATATAAACTATGATGGTGCTACTAATTACGTAGATGTAGACGGAGATAGTAATACAATAAACTTTACAGGAAGCGGATATGCAGGCGGATATTTCTACCTCGACCAAACAGGTAACAGCAGAACATTCAACATCACTCAATCGTCAACGCTTGCTTCTGATTGGTTACAGATCAACTCTACTGGTTCTAACGGTACTGTTTGTGTCGTTCAGAACGATGGCGGAACAACCACCAGCTGTTGATGTAGGAAACATATCTGAACTATCAGGTTCTGCTAGAGTTTTAAGAGAAAAACCGTATAATGCCGAGTTGGATTTTGACATCCAACAAAACGATGAGGCTGTAACAACGAATGGTCGTATGGCTATTACGTTTTTAGATGACTCAAAAGTAAAATTAACGGAACATTCTCAACTAACGATAGATGAATATATCTTTGACCCAAATCCTAGTAAATCTAAAATGGCTATCACCTTTGGTTTGGGTACGGCTAGATTTATTACTGGTTCTTTAAATAAGATAGATAAGTCTAATATAGATCTTAAGACTCCTACCGCTAATATAGCAATCAGAGGAACAGACTTTACAGTTACTGTAGACGAAACAGGTCGTAGTTTATTAATACTTTTACCAGATGAATTTGGTAACGCCAGCGGCGAAATATTGGTAACAACTGCGATGGGAACTGTTACCCTTAATAAACCTTACGAAGCTACAACCGTAGACGTATTTGAAAAATCTCCAAGCTCTCCTGTTATTTTAGATCTTACGTTAGATATTATTGACAATATGCTAATCGTAAATCCGCCTAAAGAAGAAGTTGTTTTAGAAGAAACAGTACAAACGCAAAAGAAAAACATTTTAGACTTTGACGACTTAGATATAGATTACTTAGAAGAAGATTTTTTAGATTCAGAAAAAGAATTAGAGTTTACCGAGTTAGATATAAATTATCTTGACGTTAATTTCTTAGAAGATTTGCTAGATGTTATAGATGCTTTACAAGAAATAAAGCAAGAAGATCAATTAGCCCAAGACGCTACATCTATAAATTTAGTTGGTACTAATTTAGGCCAGGATTTAAATACGCAAATTACATCTTACGTAACTGGAGAAATGCTTACTTTGATAAGAAGTGTTAGCGATACTGCCAGAGTAGATATAGATTCATCTGGTAGCTATACTGTTATTTTTATTCAAGATGGCGTATCTAGAATAATAAAAGTAAACGGAGGAACGGGTAGTACAATAAAAATAACCCAAAGTAATTAATAAATAATATGAATAAGTTATTATTACCAATACTTATAATACTGGGATTGCCTTTGATATTTCAAAGTACGCCTACCGAAATATTAAAACTAAAAATATTTGACGCTTTTGTTCAAACGCCAGAACCATCTGGTTACTTTACTATTTTAAATATTACCGAAGAAGATATAGACGCAGAAGGCGGTTGGCCTATACCCAGACAAAGACTGGGAAATATACATGCAGAACTAATAGAAAAAGGTGCTTTGGGTGTAGGTTGGGTTATTAGCTTTCCTCATCCTGATAGATTTGGAGGCGATAGATTTTTTGCAGAGTCCTTAAAATATGGTACATCTATTTTGGCTTCATTTGAATACCCAAATCAAATATACCCAAAAACAGTTGGTACGGTCATCAAGGGACCTGATGTTGGTGGTATGCTAGCAAAGGGTGTGGTACAGAATACTCACAACCTTAGAAACGACTATATACAAGAAGGTATATCTGCTGCACCCACCGATCTTGATAATCTGGTTAGAAGAATCCCTTTATTATTTAGAACCCCAGACGGATACGTAAGTTCTTTTGGTACAGAAGTATTAAAAAGCTTAGCAGGAGCAAAAACCTATATTATTAAAACCAACGAGCTTGGTATTGAGGAAATTACTGTTCAAGGATTGCCTCCTGTTAAAACTGATAGTCTTGGTCGTAAGTGGATTAGTTGGGTAAAGACTCCAGAAACTAATTTACAAGAAATGGATGTAGAAGGTAAGTTTGTTTTTCTTGGAATAACTGCTCCTGGAATTATGCCTCAAGTTGCAACTCCGGCTGGATTATTAGAGCCGCATAAAATTCAAGCAGCATTATCTGAGTCAATTCTTATTCAAAACTCTCCAAGAATACCAGAATGGCATTTGGCAGCCGAAATTTTAATTTTAGGAATTTTTGTATCGCTGACGTGGCTCACAATTAATTATCTCGGTGTAGTTAAGGGTATAAGTATCGCTACAATTTTGCTTTTAACCACGGGCTTCTCAGGCTTTTTTAGCATTCAGAAGGGCATTTTATTAGATTTTTCATGGACTTTTATCTCTCAAATCATAACTTCTACCGTTGCTTTCTATATAAACTACAAAAAACAATATAAACTACGTCAAGAGATTAAAAAACAGTTTGAACATTATCTGGATCCAAGACAAGTGAAACAATTACAAGACAATCCTGAGTTACTAAAACTTGGTGGCGAGAAAAAATATTGCACATTTTTATTTACAGACGTTAGAGGTTTTACATCTTTATCAGAAAAACTAGAACCAGAAGAGGTAACCAAGATTATGAATAAGGCTTTAACTATTCAAGCAGATACAGTTAAGTTTTATGATGGTATGGTGGATAAATATATTGGTGATGCGATGATGGCAATATTTAACGCACCTATAGATATACCTGACCATGAAATGGCTGCAGTTCTTTGCGCAAAAGAAATACAAGATAAAATTAAAATGGCCGATCTTGGTGTTGAGATTGGTATTGGCGTAAATACCGGATATGCAGTTATTGGCAATATGGGTAGTGATACAAGATTTGACTACTCAGCTATAGGTGACGCGGTAAATACAGCAGCTCGTCTTGAGTCTGCAACGAAAGAAGCTGGTGTTGACATACTAATTGGTGAAGCTACAATTAAGAAAACGCAAAATGGTGTTTTTCATAAAAAAATATACGTAAAAGGAAAAAAGAAACCGTTAAAGGTTTATACTATATAAATGGCGACAACAAGACCAACAACATTAACTGTAGCGGCAGATCTTGCCAAGCATGAGGCCCAATGTTCTGAGCGTTGGAAGACAGCCTTTAATGAATTTGCTGATATAAAAAGCGAAATATCTTCTATTAATAATACAATTAAAATGACAACCTTCGGAGTATTTGGCTTTATAGGCGCTCTAGCTATAGCCTTAGTATCTGTTCTACTATGAAATTTAAAGGATTATTAAAAAACGTTGTAGGCGCAGTAGCTCCTACACTTGGTACAGCTTTGGGTGGACCTATGGGCGGTATGGCTGCGAATATGATATCCGAAGTATTGGGAGTTCCAAATAATCCCAGATCTATTGAAACAGCAATTCAAAATGCAACTCCAGAACAAATGCTACAGCTTAAAAAAGCTGAAAAAGACTTTGAGATAAAAATGAAAGAGCTTGAAGTTGATATCTTTGCTTTAGAAGCAAAAGAAAAAGAAAACGCTAGGAGTTACTTTTCTAAAGATTGGACTGCAAGAATAATTGGTATAGCAACTATAGGTGGCTTTTTAGGTTATATATTTTTGGTTACGTTACAACCGCCAGAACAAAACTCAGAAGCTTTAATTAATTTAGTATTAGGATATTTAGGTGGATTGGCTAGCGCAATTATTTCGTTTTATTTTGGAGCTTCTAACTCAAGCAACAAAGGGGACTAATATGAATATATCTCAAGAAGGCTTATGCCTTATTAAAAAGTTTGAAGGCTGCGAGCTTGAAGCTTATAAATGTGCAGCAGGAGTTTGGACTATAGGATATGGTTCTACTAAAGGTGTAAAAGAAGGCGATACTATAACCCAAGAAGAAGCTGATCATCTTTTATTAGAAGAAATGAAAGAATACGAAGGATATATAAACGATTTAGTTGAAGTGGATTTAAACCAAAATCAATTCGACGCTTTAGTATCTTGGGTATTTAATCTTGGTCCGGCTAATTTAAAAGCGTCTACGATGTTAAAAGTTTTAAATAATAAAGAATACGAAGATGTGCCTGCGCAAATGCAAAGATGGAATAAAGCAGGCGGAAAAGTTTTAGAAGGTTTGGTAAGGAGAAGAAACGCAGAATCTCTACTATTTGAAGGCAAGGAGTGGGGAAAAATATAAGGAGATAAAATGCCACATGCTACAACGCGTATTGCGTTAGCAGGTGAATATTTGGCAGCGTCATATTTGATGAGATATTGCGACTCTGTTATTTTAGCTCCAGCAGGGCATCGTTCCGATTTAATTTTAGACCATCAGGGTCAACTCTATAAAGTACAAGTAAAGACTACAAACAGCACTTATAAACGCAGGGGAGCTGATTATTATCGTTGGGAAATAAGAACCAGCAAAAGAACTCAAGATAACATTCGACAAAATAAAATGGTAAGATATGGAAACGGGCAAATAGATATGTTTTGCCTTGTTGCCTTGCCTATTAATAAGGTTTTCTTTATTCCTTATACAGAAGATGGAAACCAAACAGAGTATGCAAAGACAGCAAAAAAATTAAAAGAGATTGACTCAAAAGAGTCTTTGATTAAAACTTTATTAACGATAAACAAAATACCAGAATTAGAGCCTTTAAATGACCTTACAGAAAGCAGTATTTAACCCAGGTATCAACAGAGAAGGTACCGATTATAGTAACGAGGGCGGTTGGTTTGACGTCAATCTCGTTCGTTTTAGAAAAGGATATCCAGAAAAATTTGGCGGATGGACTAAAAATACTCCAAATAGTTTTCTTGGAACTTGTAGAGCCTTACATTCTTGGGTTGCTTTAGAAGGAACTAAATACTTAGGACTTGGTACAACCTTTAAATATTATATAGAGGAAGGTTCTAACTTTAACGACGTTACCCCTATAAGAACTACTACAGCAGCAGGAGATGTTACTTTTGCTGCAACAGATGGATCTTCAACTATTACTGTAAGTGATACTGCGCATGGCGCAGTTAAAAACGATTTTGTTACGTTTTCAGATGCAGTAAGTTTAGGTGGCAATATAACAGCGGACGTTTTAAACCAAGAATATCAAATAGTATCAGTAACAACCGACACTTATACCATTACAGCTAAAGATACTAACGGCGATACTGTAACAGCAAACTCAAGTGATACAGGAAATGGAGGCTCAAGTACTGTAGGAACTTACCAAATAAACGTAGGACTGGATGTATATATACCTGGTACTGGTTGGGGCTTAAACGGTTGGGGCGAGGGAACCTTTGGTTCTTCTACAGCTTTATCTGTAATAAACCAGCTAAGACTTTGGACGCATGATCACTTTGGCGAAAACCTAATAATGAATGTTAGAGGCGGTGGTATCTATCAATGGACAGAAAATAATGGTACCGATACTAGAGCTGTAGACATGTCTAGTATATCAGGAGCTAACTTGGTTCCAACCGTAGGCTTACAAGTTATTACTTCTGAAAAAGACAGGCATTTAATTGTATTAGGAGCAGATCCTTTAAATGATGAAGGTACAGCTAGAACCGGTACAGTAGATCCGATGCTTATAGCTTTTTCTGATCAAGAAGATAATTTACAGTTTGAGCCTTTAATTACTAATACTGCTGGTTCGTTAAGACTATCATCTGGCTCATCTATTATTGGAGCTGTTAAATCAAGGCAAGAAATACTTGTATGGACCGATACTGCTTTATATAGTATGCAGTTTGTTGGACCGCCATTTACTTTTGCAGTAAACCTAGTAAACGAAGGAACAGGACTGGTTGGACCTAAAGCAGCAGTAACAGCGCCTTCAGCTATTTACTGGATGGGTTACAATAATTTTTATAGCTATAACGGTAGCGTTCAAACCATACCTTGTAACGTTCATAATTACGTATTCAACGATATTAACTTAGTACAGTCATTTAAAATAAACGCTTTTACTATTGCTGATAAAAACGAAGTAGGTTGGTTTTATTGTTCTTCTAGCAGCGACGAAATAGACAGATATGTTATTTATAACTATATGGAAAACCTTTGGACGTATGGCCAACTAAGCAGAACGGCTTGGCTAGATGCTGGTATAGAAAACTTTCCAAGAGCAGTAAACGGCGGATATTTATATCAACAAGAAATAGGATTTGACGCAGACGGATCGCCGATGACTAACGTTTTTATAGAAAGTTCTGACTTTGATATAGGCGAGGGCGATCAATTTACTTTTATACGAAGAATTATTCCTGACTTTAAATTTATAGAAAACGAAAATAACGGCTCGATTAATATTGTTGTTAAAACCAGAAACTTTCCTGGAGATTCTTTAACAACTAACTCAACAAACGAAATAAGCGAAACAACGCAACAAGCGTATGTTAGAGGCAGAGCAAGACAAATGGTATTGCGCTTTGAGTCAAACGACGACGCTGATAACGACGGTAACTTAGGTATTGGTTGGAGATTGGGGGCGACCAGAATAGATATTAAAGCTGACGGTAGAAGATGAGCAAACTATTACAAACTCAACTACCGATTGCTACAGGTGAATATGTGCCAGCTTCTGTTTTTAATAGACTTATAAGAATTTTAGAGATAAACTTAGGATCAGTAGATCCAGATAATACGATACAATTGTCGACTACTGAACGTGATTCTTTGAATTTTAATCAAGGCACGCTAATATTTAATACAACAACAGAAACGCTACAAGTATTTGACGGGACTGAGTTTATTGATTTAACGAGCCATCGCACTTACTTAACAGGAGTTTCTGCTACATCAGCGTTAGGAAGCGTAACAGTTTCAACGCCTTAACATATGGAACAACATGCTAGCAGAAAAAATATATTTAGAAGAACAACAATACAAGCTTAAAAATCTATTACTCGCATATCCGTCTGATTGGTTTTTAAACAAAGAAACCCTAGAAAAAGCCAAAGCATCTCTTCCAAATATCGTAGACTTTTATAAGAGTATGGGAGTTAGTAACCCAGAAGATAATCCTTTAACAAGCGTTATATCAGAGCCTTTAAAAGATGTATATACCGTTCCTTTGTTTTCAGAAAAGTTTTGCCAAATATTATTAGATGAAATAAGCAATATGCAAAAACATTTTTCATTTTGCCCGAATCCAGAAGAAGACGAACTTAGACAAATACCAGAAATAGTTTTAAGTGAAAAATGTCCAGAGTTATACAACTCTTTGCTACACGTAGTTCAATCTTTTGTTAATCCAATCTTATTAACGATATGGAACCGCTACGTTACAGGTGGCAATATACAGATAGCAAATTATAATTTAAAAAATAAAAAACAAGGTGCCTGGCACCACGACGCCAGTTCAGATGTTAGTATTGTAGTACCTTTAAATACAGGCGATTACAAAGGCGGCGGAACAGAATTTTTAAACAGGGGAGTCGTAGAGCCTTTACCGACAGGTAGCGGTCTAATATTTCCTAGCTATACTCATATGCATCGAGGCTTAGCAGTTGAGGAAGGCGATAGATATTTGTTGGTTTTTTGGCTTAATTCTGAGGAAGAATCAATTAACAGTAAAGAAAATTAAGGTTACAATAGTATGATGAATAAAATAGACAATAGCGGACAAGGATTAGCAAAACTAGGTAGAGATGAAGACCAATATATGGCTCACGTCGCCCAAGGCGAAATGGTCGTACCACCTATTATCTCTCCAGAAACAAGAGCTCGTATAGAAGCTGAGATGAAGGCTGTAGGCCTATCTCCGGATGAATATACTGTTGGCGCAGGTATGTCTATTAATCCTATTACAGGAATGCCAGAGTTTGGTTGGTGGAAGAAAACATTTAAGTCTGTAAAGAAAGTTGTAAAGAAAGTTGCACCTATTGCTACTTTAATACCAGGAGTCGGTACGGCTTTGGGTGGAGTTCTTGGAGGGCTTGGAGGAAAAGTTTTAGGCGGATTAAGTAAAATACCAGGTTTAGGTAAGGCAGCAGGAACAATTGGCAAAATAGCTACAGGAGCTGCCAAAGGTATAGCAGGCCTTAAAATACCGGGAATCTCGTCTATTGCAGGAGGAGCTGCAGGTGGTTTTGATAGTTTAAAAGGAATAATGAGTCTTAAAGGAATGCTTGGAGGAGGTCCTTTACAAGGTCTTATAGGAATGGGAGGACAACAACTACCTGAAGGTCTTGAACCAATAATAGGAACAGACGAGTATGGAAATACAGTATTAGAAGGATATAAAGATGCTGCGGGTAAAACATATACAGCTGCAGAAGGAATGTCTTTAATGGAAGCTGCAAACCCAGTAAAAAGATTTTCTGGATTATTTGGTCCGGATAGTTTTGCAGATAAAATTTTAAATATAGATCCAAACAAGGAAACAGGTCCGCTTAGTTTTCTTACAGGAGGCGACGGAATGTTTGGCGGAAACTTAGCAACAGCAGGATTGGCAGGGCTTGTTGGTAAAGCTGCATACGACGCTGCTAAAGAAAGAGAAGGCGGATTAGCCGCAACACCTGCTGTAATGATGGATGAGCTTGGTAGATATCAGTTATCAAAAGAATTAGGAACAGGAGGGACTAGAGGCGAGTTTGGTTTAGGACCGGCGCCAAAAGCTTTAGAGTTTGCTGGAGGCGGTTTAGTTTCTACAAGACAATATTTTAATATGGGAGGAGTCGCTGAATTAGATATGAGAGATGGCGGCGAGTCAGCAGGCCCAGGTACAGGTACTTCAGATGATATACCTGCGATGTTAAGCGACGGTGAATATGTGATGACTGCAAAAGCAACCAAAGGTGCTGGTGCATTTAACGTAAAGAAAAACAAATCAGGTATAGAGTTAGTATCAGGCGGTAAACCATCTCGTAAAAAAGGCGTAGAAAACATGCGCGAGTTAATGAATATTTTTGAGGCAATATAATGGCGCAACCAATTAATCCAGTCTTGCAAGGAGTTGACAGAACTCAAGTAATATCAGATCCGTTTGTAAGAGAATTATATTTTGGATCTCCTGATTATGCAGGTTTAATACAACAGGCGAGAGGAGCTGCGCAAAGATATTTAGATATTGGCCCAACAATGAGACAGACTGCTGGTCTTTCTCCTTTAGAAACCGCTGCAATACAAAGAGCTTACGGCGGTATTGGTGGATACGAGCCATATTTAAAAGCGCAAGAGCAAGCAATACTCGGCGGTATGGGGACTTTAGGAACAGCTAGAGGTTTATCTAGAGGTACTCTAAGAGGATTTCAACCAAGTGATGTAGGAAGATTTTACGATCCGTTTGAACAACAAGTAGTACAACAAACTATTCAAGATGTAATGAAAGGAGGCGCTCAGCAAGATATAGCAGCTAGAGCAAGAGACATTCAAACAGGCGGTCAATCAGCTTTTGGTTCAAGAGCAAGATTAGGCGCTGGTGAAAGACAGGCTGCTTTAGGCAGAGGTCTTGGAGAAGCCTTATCAAGAATTAGATCCGGTGGATATACTCAAGCTTTAGGCGCAGCTCAAAGAGAATCAGAATTTGGCAGAGGCGCTTTACAAAGAGCTGCAGAATTTGAAAGAGGTATTGGACAAGACTTGTCCGGATACGGAGCTTCTTTAGGAGGAATAGGTGCAACTCTTCAAAGACTTGGACAAGCAGAAAGAGGAGAACTGATGGGTCTAGGAGCTGTTCCAAGACAATTAAAAGAAACTCAGCTTGGAAGACAATATGATTATCAACAATCTTTACGAGAGGATCCGATGCAAGCTCTTAAATTTATTCAAGGATTTGCTCCTCAATATAGAGGCGGACAAACCCAAGTTACAAGCGCATATGGAGCTCCAGTAGATCCTTTAAATGCAGGATTAGCGGCTGGTTTAGGAACTTTTAGATCTTTTCAAAATCAAGGTCAAGCCCCTCAGTCAACTGATGTAAGCAGTTTGCAGCAACAAATAGCAAACCTTCAATCTCAACTACAACAACAGCAAGGGGGAACCCCAGTAACAGGGGGAGCTCCAGTAACAGGGGGAACTTCTACCAGCGGAAATTTAAACGTTCCTGGAGGTGGAGGAATTAATTATGGCGGCGGATATGCGCCTCCAGGAACTAATTCTGCTTACTATAACCAGTTTTACTCAGGATTTTAAAATGAATATATTGCAAAGAAGAATGTTTGCAAAAGGAGATGAGGTTAAAACCTTACCTTTGTATGAAAAACACGCAAGCGGAGAATCTCAAGTAGTATATGATAAAGGTGTAGATCCTGAATTTGATTCGTTTCTTGATAGATACGGTATAGATGCTCCGACCTATCATAGAATACATTCAGATGCAGGCAACTTTTTAATATACGATCCAGGCTTAAAACAATTTACTCCAGGTATAGACCTTTTTGCAGGAAGAGGTATATTAAAAGGCTTGGGCAGCGTTCTTACTAGAAAAGGAGCTCAAGGTACAGGAAGATTTGTTGGCGAAAGATTACCAGGCGGAGTCGCTGGTCCCAACAGACCTCTTACAGAAATAACAGAAGAAGTAACTAAGCTAAGCCCTTTAGGTAAATCTACTGCTATTGGTACATCAGTATTACCTTTAGCCGCTTCAACAACTGTAGAAGATGAAGATGCTGAAGAGGATCAAGAAGTATCTTTAGTAGCTAAACCTCAAGAAGATGTTATTGCAGAAGAATTAAAAAAAGTAGAAGAAAGCAAAACTCAAACAAAAGCTGCTAAAGCAAAAGCTGATAGAAAGAAAATAGAAACAGAAATAAAAAGTATTGAAGATGTAATATCTGCAATACAGGGTTTTGATAAAGAAAAATCAGAGGCTTATCAGCAAGAAAAATCAAGAACCAATACAAGAAACAGAAATATATTTATGGAAGAAATGGCTGCAGCTTTGGCTGGTACAACCAACCTTGCTGACGGTTTGGCTATAGGTGCTGCGAATGCAGCTAAAAAAGTTGGTGAAGCAGAGACTGCTGAAGAATTAGCTTACGCAGAATTTTTAAAAGAACAAGAAGAAAAGAACAAACCTAGAGAATTAAAAACATCTGATATAAATGAGGTGGCAAAACTATATAGTACAGCAGCAGATGAAGTAGAAAAAGCTAATTTGTTAAAATCAGAAATAGCTAAGTTAAGAGGATTTTTACAATCTGGAGATGTTACAGGTGCCACTGGTTTTATATCTCGTTTAGGAGGAAAAATAGAAGGTTTGTTTGGAGCAGATGGAGAGTTAAGAGGCTCTGTTGCTGCAAAAAATATTACGCAGTTTCTTGAAGCAAGAATGGTTCAGGCTATATTGGATGAAAAAGGAAAAACTATTTCAGATGCTGATAGAAAATTAATTAAAGATTTAATTGGTAATTTAGAAAAACCAATCTCTAACAAATCTGAAATTATAAATTTATTAAATCTTGTAGAGTCAACTTTAAATAAACAAAAAGTAAAAAATGAAAGAGATCTTAGGTTTTATAGAGCTGAATACGGAGAGCTAATTCCTAACCTAGCAATTTTTGATCCGGTTGAAGGAACTACTACAGAAACAAAAGAAACAGAAGTTCAAGTAACTCAAGAAGACGTAATAGATTAATGGCTATAAAAGTAAGACTGCCTAACGCTAGATATATAAAGGTAAATACTGATGATCCAGAGTACGCTAAAGCTAGGGCTATAGAATATTATAAGTCTGGAGAGGCTGGTTTTGTTGACGCTAAATCAAAGCAAATGGCAACTCAATTTGATAAAGAGCAGTTTGATTACGAATCTGGAGTTCAAGCACCCTGGTTAAGAATAAAGCTTGGAGCGATGGAAACTCTTGGCGGAAAAGAAAGAGTTTTAGAAGAAGCTGTAGGTGGAGAAGGATTTACCAGAAACAGTAAGGGAGATTTAGCCCTAACACCCAAAGGTTTGGAAAGACTTGGTATACAACCAACATCTACTAAAAACGTAATCATAGACGAAAGCGGTTTTTCTTTTAACGACTTTTCAGATTTTGCAGGAATATATGGACCTATTATTGGTTCTATAGGAGGATCCATATTTACTAGAGGAAAACTAAAACCTCAAAATCCTGGATTAAAACATATAAGTACCAAACAACTAGGAATTATATCTGCTGGTACAGGAGCTGGAGCAGCTGCAGGTAAGGCTGCTGAAGAAGCGACAGAATATGTCGCAGGATTACAAGATAATACTCCTGGAGAAGTAGCAGAATTATTAGCAAAAGAAGCAGCAATAGGTGCTGCAGGTGAAGCAGTATTTGGATTAGGCGCAAAGTTTTTAAAACACACCTTTGGTCAAAAAGCCTTATCAAGAGGAAAGCTTGGAGCAGAAGATTTAAAAATGGCAGGTGCCATATCTACCAGAGGCGTTGTAGATTCTGCAACAGGAAAGCAATACAAAGGCGCTGTAGCTATATCAGCGATGGATAGTCCTATCACAGGATTACTACAATCTATTGCAGAAACTGTTTCAAAGTACAAAGGTAGAAGGGGTGGACTAAGAGATGTTTTAATTACCGATACCAATAATCTTGTTAGATCTACAAACGATTTAGCATCATCATTTGATCAGACTATAGAAGAAACTATTAAAAGAGGTTACGGAGATTCATATGCTGACGTAATTGCAGGTCAACAAGTTGGCAGAAAATTAACAACAGCTTTTGACGATTTGAATATAAAACTAGACAAAGCAAATGCAAATCTAGGCAGAACGATGAATGATATTCTTTCCGACTTTGACGCATTTTCATCACCTGTAACAACTCAAGCAGGTAACGATATTAGAGAACTAACGCATGACGCTTACTTTGCTTGGGACTCTAATCAAAGAAAAATATATGAGGGTGTTGGAAAGTTTTTTGAAATACCTAGAGATATTGGTCCTGGCCTAGAAGCAAGTAAAGTTGCATCTAAGTCTGGCTTAGGAAGACAAGCAGAGTTTATTGACGCATCTCCTTTAAAAGAATACGTAGATATAATTGTTCAAAACTCTATAGACGCTGGCGGAAACATAGATCCAATAAAAGCAGGACCTCAGCTGCAAGCCTATCAAGACCTTTTAAACAGAACTGGCAAAAACCTAAGCTTAAAAGAATTAATTGATTTGAGATCAGATTTAGCATCTGCTAATAGAATTACTGAAGCAGGACAAAACGCCTTTGCCACTTTAGAAGGCGCCCACAGAAGCGACATGCTTACAATTATAGACGAGACTTTAAAAAAGCTAGAAGATGGATCTGACTTTGCTTACGAAAGCTTGCAAAGCTTTTTTAAACAAAATAAAGCTGAATCAAAAAATGCTATAGAAAATATTATTCCAGTTAAAATACAAGAACTTAAAAGCGTTGCTGATCAAAACATATATAAATTAATTCAAGACGCTGCAAGACCTGACGAAAATATTAGCGCTCAAGCAAGAGTTTATCTTGACGAACTAATTGAAGCTCAAAATCCAGAATTATTAGAGAGAATTCAAGGGGCTCAGACCAATATAACTATAGCAGAAACAAGACTTGCTCAAGCCGTAGACAATATAAATTACAACCAAAAAATATTAGACGACGGCATAAATCCTAGCGACAGAGGTTTAGGATTAGGGGCTAGAGAGCTAACGCAGGAGCAAAAACAACAATATCAAAATCAGTTAGCTAAAGCTCAAGAAGAAAGAGCTGCAGAAATGGCTAAAATAAATACAGAAAGACAGATATTAGAAGACATACAAAAAAATCCTAATTTTGTTTCTCTTAAACAAATAGCTCAAACCGAAATAAATAGATTGAATAGACAATCTGCATACCATAAAAAAGTAATAGACGATATTGATAATAATAATAAAATTAGTAAAAAGAAAATTACAGCTCAAATACAAGCTATAAAAATTGCTAACGATTTTTACTCTAAAGGTATGGAAGCTTTTGACCAAGGTATTGTTAAAAAAATAATGACTGACGCTAGTATGGGTGGTTACGATATTGACCAAATACTCAGCAAGGTTGTATTAAAGAAAAACAACGGCGATCAAGTAAAAAGATTTTTAGATACTTTAGACGTAGATACTTCTGGCTTTAGAAAAGCAAGGATAGAAGGAACAGGTAGGGTTGATAGATCTAAAGCACCTTTGCGAAAAGATTTGGCTTTCGATAAAAAAACCAGAAAAATATTAAAAGATGCAGATATTAAAGTAGATGATTTAACTTTTAAAAGCTCTGAAGAAGTAAAAGGTATTTTACAAAGAGAGTTTTTAAGAGAAATAGTAAGCAAAACTCAAAGAACAGGATCTGTAACCAACTACAGACAAGTAGCAAATGCAATAGAAAGTTACGGAACAACAGCAGATACTTTGTTTGGATCTACGCAAAAGAATGAATTGCTTAAATCTTTAAGAGAAGCTGATAACTTAATAAACGTAACCGATAGGACTGAGCTAAATAATATTTTAAGAAATGGCTCAAACGTAGATCACGTTATAGAAGATCTAAATGCCAAAATACTGGCTCAGGAAGAATTAACAGACCTTGGAAAAATAGAAGCTTTTAGAAAAATACAAAGCGGTAATATAGATTCAGAAAACATAGTTAATACATTGTTCAAGCCTGGTAACTCAGAAGATATTGCAAGAGTAAAACAAATACTTGGGCCAGAATCAGTTGAGTATAAAGAGTTCCAGAATGCTGCGATGAGAAAAATACTAAATGATTATGTTCAGCCTGGAGATGACGTTATAGAAAAACTATTTAACGAAGGCAAGTTCTACGATGCGATTATGTCTCCATCCGGTTACGGAGAGGCCGTACTAAAAGAAACTTTTGGCGATGAACAATTTAATCTTTTAAAAGAAGCTGCAAAAAGAGCTAAGTTTATAGCAGGTGGAGAAAGAGCTGCTGGAGGCGGTGGACTATTTACTCAAGGTTTAATGTTCAATATTATATTTAGACCGCTTCAAGCATTACCTCAGTTCGGTTTGATGAGAGGTTTGTCTATGATGCTTGGTAGCAAAAGGTTTACAAACTGGCTTGCTGGAAATGTATCTAACAAACAACTGCTAGACGAGCTTCCAACAATTTTAAATAGCGTTGGTATAGGACAACCTATAAGAAGATCCATAGGAATACAACTTCCAACAGAGGGAATTAGAGAAGGAAGAGAATATGTTGAAAGACAGTTTGAGAACGAGGGAGTAGATCCAAAGGCTCCAATAGCTGTTACTCCATTAGAGCTACCAGAAGTTCAAGAAACAGCTTTTCTATCACCACAGATACAAGCCCCTGTAAGCAGATCTCTATTAGGAGGAGATCCGGCTAATATAGAAATAGCTGAAAGGCAACAAAGACTTGTTTAATTAACACTCTTAAGACTATCTAACATAGAATAAATTTTCCAATTTCTTCTTAATATTTCTAACCATTCGTCCATAGGCATAAAGGCTATCTTTTTATTGTCTTCTTCCCACTCAGTATTAATCGCATGTAAAGGTATGCAGACTTGTATTGGCCTTCTGTTAAACTTAAATATTAAAACTGGTATTCTTCCTTGCGCAGATTCGCATACCTGGTTCCACCAAGCGTTTTTTAATCCTGTACCTTCTTTATAAAACTTACACTCAACAGCATGATAGGGCATATTCAAATCACATTGTCCAGCACCTTGGTATTGGTCTAAGTTTCTTTTAGTTTGATAATCAATACCTTCTGCCTCAAAAAACTCGTTTAATATTTTGGCTACATCTCTTTCAAACTGAGCGCCTTTGTTCCTACTATTTACCATTACTTATCCTTATTATAATTTTTAACTAATCCCATTTCTTCTCTATCGAATCCAAGAGGATGCGGCGACAAACATTCAAGCTCATCTCTACTAAAATGTATGTATGGCTCTGAATCTTCTTCGTATATAGGCTCTGCTACTGTTCCAAACCTAACGTCATACACCTTATCTCTTTGCCACGTATGACTGTAAACGCTATCAGTCATAGCGTAAACAATAACAAAAGGATGATTGGTTGCAGCTGATAAAGCAGCACCCATTCGCAACTTGCTGGACGATAACAATAAAGTGTCATACTTATCTATACCAAAACTTCTGCATTTTACTTCCATCCAAAAAGAAACTTCTTTGCTTTCGCACCAGTAATCTAGGCCGTATGATACTGGAAGCTTATGACATCTAACATTCCAGAGTCCTTCTATAAAACCAGCAACACGTTCCTCTCGTTTTTGATCGTTAATATTTTCCATTTTTGGTTTAGGTTGTTCCATTTATATCTCCTGTTCAAAGTTTTGCATCATCTCAAGTAATTCTTCCGGATCTGGTTGAACTCCTTCTGATATACACTCTTCTAAAAAATCTTTTAATAACTGCCAAGCAACTTTCATTTAATCTCCTTTTTTAAATATTACTCTTACGCAATACTTTCTAATAATTCCAACGATTGTAAAGACTGCAACTTGTATTATTGAAATGGTTAGATTGGGCAATTCAAAATAAGTGCATACATTCAATACAGCAAAGCTTAAGGGTATTGCTATAACAATACCCAAGCCTACATCACTTACACTTTCTTTTAAGGCCCTTCTGTCTATCTTCATATGCTTGTCTCATAAATTTGTCTTCCTTTCTTTGGAAAGACCACTCTAAAAATTTACTAATTAAATTACCTATAAATCTTCTCATCAATCCTCGTTAAAAAATTCAGGGTCTATTGCAACAATACGTTTTGTTGGTCTACCCGTATTAGACTTCTTCACATCTTTTTCTTGTATCTCTCCTGAGTTTTTAAGTCTTTCTATAATCTCTTTTACTTCGTACGACTTCATACTTCTAAATATTTCACGTCTATCAATATCACGCTTACTGATACCCCACTCGCCTTGAGAGCGAATAAAGCTAAGTATCTGTTTGATACGTCCTTCCATTTCAGATCCTGCAACTTTATCTTTACAGGACTCTATTAATAACTGGTCGTAGTAATACACGTAATCAATAGCCCATTGAGTTATATCACCGCTTATAGTTCTAGCTCGCTTGTTATCTGCTAAGGCTCCTATCAAAGCAAGACGCATAGCTTTCTCTCTAGTTCTAGATAGCAATACTTCTAAGCCTTCTTTTTCTAATTTGTTTTGTTGGTCTACTAAATCGTATGCAAGCTTTTCCAACAGATTTCTACTATCATCGTCAAAGGTAAGTATGCGTTGTTTAAAGTCTAGCTCAGCGTTATCTCTAGCTATCTGCTCCATTTCGTTATTGGTTTGCCTTACATCAGTCACCCAATCGTATACAGATTTAGGTGGTTCAATATAAGGTATCATTCTGCCAACACTTCTTGGCACGTGAGACTCAACGACAATAAATCTATTTAAGAAACCATCAACAATACGACCAGTTGATAAAGCACCGTAAAAGTTTTTTGGAACACTCATACCAACTAAGGTGATAGCAGGTTTAATTGTAGACCTGTCCATAGCTTCTTTTTGTTGCTTTTGATTGAGCGTCATCATTGAATAGTTATCTGGACGCAAGACACCATGACACCTACCCCAAGTCTCCATTAACACTTGCAGGGCATCTTCTTTGTTTGAGTTAGATGATTTAGATATGCTTTCAAGACGTTTACCAAATTCATCCATAACTGTTATATGAGTTGGTTTATATCTAAGTAAAGAGTAGATAGCACCACTAGATGTATAGCCATCACCAGCCATCAAGTCAGAATGGTCTGCTTTATCTAATATGGATTCAACGACAGTCTTTACGTTTTCTTTACCTTGACCTGATTTAGCAATACACATAAAGAATAGAGATGAAAAGTTATTCATATCTGTTCTATACATTCTTCCTGCCGCAACAGATCCAACAGATAACGCAGCTTGCATGCTTATAGCTGGCTGGGATATCTTGGCTATATTCTCCGAGTAATCGTATATATCTTTAAGAACACCTGGAGGACTATATAAGTTAGTTGGCTCAGTAATTGAATGCGTACTTTTTATATAAGCAGGTGCCTGTTGGTTTTTACGATCATGCGTCTTTTGTATTGAATTAACTGTTGTAGATATTTCTGTATGATCAAGAGGCGGATTGTTTTGCCTGTTCCAAGATTGAACAAAAAACTCTACAAAGTCTACGTTAATATCTTTAGCTATTAAATAACCAGCAAGTCTTGCTGCTTGGTCGTTTCTACTTCCTTCTTTTACACCCTTGATTGATAACGGAGCAGATATAGGCTTACCGTTTAGTTTCTCTGCTCCGGTAATCTTTACCCATAGTTCTTTGGTAAAGTCCGGAAGATCATCAACGTCGTTTAGGCCCCAGTCATGTATGACAATAGGTTCGTAGATGGCGCCAGTAGCATGTATATTATGTGGAGCAATGATTAAGCCACCGACGCCGCGTAAGTCAATAAGTTTAGCTGGGTCTGTTGATTCAGTCCTTCTAGCTACGTAAGTTGTAAAGTTTTCCGGATTGTTATAGTAATAGTGCATACCCTTACCAGTTGCTACCTTAAAAGGTGTTACTGGTAAATTGGCTTCTGCCCAATTAACTGATTCAGGTGTATCTGCATCTACGACAATAAACTTACCGCAGACCAAGGCTACAACTAAATCGTTTCTCCCCTTGAACCATTTCTCTATTTGTTCTGTCGTTGGTTGCTCTGTCTTGTATTTTTCCCAACTGCCTAATTCTTTAGGCGGAACTTTATTATGCCTCTGAAGAGGTATAACGCTCAGTCCATATTCAGCATACGCAAGAGCTAAGTCCAACGCAGAATCCTGCGCTGTTACGTTTAAATTGAACACTTTTATTCAACACCATCTTCTACAGGTCCAAAGATAGATTCAAAATCTAATCTCCCGCCAGAGGCGTGAATAATTTTTTTAGCTTGTTTAATAGAGGGCTGTCTGATCCCATATCTCCAAGCTTTGGTTGATGCTGGCGAACAGCCAAACAGTTCTGCCGCAGGTTCAATACCTACAAATTCGATATACTCCTTTAGGGTTATTCTTCTCACTTCTCGCTCCTTATATTCAGGTTCAATCTTTTGAGACGTGTAGACGCTTAGTTCTTTATCAGCTAAACTCTTTATTCTCCAAAGATAATTAACCTTCCATTGTACTGGGTTAATTTCGTTCATTATACATTCCGTTAATTTATCTAGTTGACCTATTGTATATTATATTTTTTTATTTTAAAATAGGTTTTTATTATTTATGGAGAAGAATATGTCGAATATCCTAGAACGTATTAAAAGTCCTAGCCAGTTGGTAGAAAACCAAGGGGCCAAACTTTTAATTTATGGTGCCTCTGGCGCCGGTAAAACAACAACGTGCGCTACTGCACCAGGTAAGACTTTAATTATTAGTATGGAGGCTGGTCTGTTATCTATTAAAGATGCAGACAATGTAACTGCTATTGAGGTTAAAGAAGCATCTGAGATTGAAGAGATTGCACAGTTGTTAGAAAGTGGACAACTTGATTACGATACTGTCTGTTTAGATAGTGTAACTGAGATGTCTGAATTATTATTAGCGCAAGAGAAAGCTAGATCTAAAGATCCTAGAAGAGCGTATGGAGAGGTTATAGAAGTTATGACTAAAACTATGCGTAGGTTTAGAGATCTAAAGATTCACGTAATCTTTGTTGCTAAAGAAGACAAACTCAGAGATGAGTCAACAGGTATGTTTCACTATCAGCCTATGATGGTTGGTGCTAAGCTGCCGACACAGATTCCTTACTTCTTTGATGAGGTGTTATGTCTTAGAACATTCACCGAAGAGAATGAAGAAGGAAAGAAAGTAACCAATAGATGGTTGCAAACAACAATTGGCGATAACTATATTGCTAAGGATAGGAGTGGTAAGTTAGATTCTTTTGAAGAGCCTAACCTATCATATGTTATTAATAAACTTGGTTTTACTACTAAAGGAGAAGATAAATGAGCGATTTTGCTGACGTCAAGTTTGATTTCGATACGAAGGATGAAGGTAACTCCTTTATTCCAGAGGGCGATTACAGATGCAGGATTAGTGTTTGCGAAAAGACTACATCCGCAGCTGGTAATGATTACCTGAAATTAGAAGTGCAGGTAGATGAAGATAAGTATAACAACTGGATCATTAGAGAGAATTACAATCTCTGGTATAAGAATGCTGATTCAGGTAAGCAAGACATGGTAAGAGAGATTGCTTCTAGAAACTTTGCTAAATTATTAAAAGCATTGGGTCTACAAGATAATCCACCGTCGAATGCTTCTGAGCTTGTTGGTAGAAAGGTTGTATGTAAACTCGGTATAGAGAAGAGTGACAATCCAGATTACGGCGACAAGAACAAAGTGCTTGAGTTTAATCCGGTAGAAGGAATGAAAGCAGAGTCTGCTGACGCTCCACCTGCCTGGGTAACTGAAGAGCCAGCTGCAAAACCAGCTAAGCCTTCGTTATAATTTAATTGGCTTGCTAGGACGCCATAAGGGACCTCCATCATTCTCCGTAAAGTCTGATTCCCACCTAGCCTTTTCTTAATGAATTTTTAAACTGATATGTTCTGTTGGATTGAATTTGCTGATACTTAATATGTCGAAATCATCCTCTGGATCTAACGTCTTACCAAACTTAACAAAGAACTCAGCTGTATCCTGATTAGGAGCTGGTATGACAATTGCTTGGAGTTCTTGTTCGTCTTTATAGACACAGATGTATTTCGACATATATTGCATATTTGTAAATATAATAGTTATAGTATTAAGTCTACAATATTTGGCGAGTTATAAATAGATAAATGTCCGCCTTTTGAATAATTTTTATAATCTTTTAAAAAGCCTTCCATTCTTTCCCAGCCAATATCCATTTGCTCTTCTGTAATTCTAAAGACTTTTGCAGCATAGGGTGGTACTTTCTCTTGAGCTACAAAGACAAACTCCTGGACTTTGAATCCAGCTTTTTCCATACCTCTTCTATACCAAGCCGCTTGCATATCGTAACCATACTTTCTAACAGATCCAGCAAAGGCTTTAGGATCGCAGGATTGCGTTGTTTTATAATCTATTACCACAACACTATTATCTGCATAAGGTTTTGTTAGAGGAGGGCAGAGAACGTCTGGCCTACACTTACATAAGACTTCATCCTCATACCAGTAGAAACTAGCCTCAGCAAGTTTACCTTCTGGATTAAGATACATGTTACCCTCTTCTATCATATTGGCTTTCATACCTTTAATATGATTTAGCTCAGCTTCTTTAATAACGGTTAGACCTCTTTCTTCGTATTCTTTTTTAAGTTCTTTATTTGCATTCGTATAAGGAGATCCAGTCAATACAGCTATATCGTTATTAAAAGCTTCATCGCCTTCAACTAACATAGCATGAGCCGCTGTCCCAAATTTCATAGCAGGCGTGGTTTCTTGCACGTGTTCTATTGCGTGCAGTTGCGATTCGCCGAATCTACGAATAGCACTACTACTAATACCGACTCCGGCGTGATAAGCCTCGTTAGGTATATCGGCAAAGATTAAAGCTTCTCCCCTTTGCTCTGATTCGTAAGTGTTTAGTTCATCTATCTTCATCTTCATACTCCAAGTATAAGGCCTGAACGACCTGGTTAATTAACATTGGCTTTGGCCAATACTGTAAATCGTCATACATCGTTTGTAAGTTTTCTGCTAAGCTTTTAGTTTTATAATACGTTGGCGCTTTTATTAAATGCCAATACTCAACTATTTTATCCATATCATCTTGTCCGCCTCTAAAAACTAATTCAAAGTCTGTCTTTTGATAAGGAATATAAACAAACTCACCTACTGTTCTAAAGGGATAAAATGCTGCTGGTTTACCTATCTCCATATGTGATTGACTATATTAGGAAATCTACCAGAAAAATCTACTTTAATTAAGTTTGGTTTACGTATCTCCAGTTGTCTAAACAAAGCTTCCTCTACCGTTCTTGGCGGAGACTTGCGTAAACTTGCAGGCGTTCCCATTTGATTCCACCATCTAACAGCTTTGTCGCGTGGATAGCCGGTATGTTCAAAACATATATATTCGCTGATTATTTTATTGGGTGTCTTGTATGACACTTTTAATACTGGGGTGGCTGATCCTATCTTCTGATGTTCGCCGACCCACATATCTATAACTTTTATTTCGTACTTGGTTTTTTTTGCAACGTTAGAAATAACATCTAACTTAGATGAGATAAGATCTAGATCTATCTTTCTTGCAGGAAAGGTATGACCACAGTCCGGACAAGTGTTTACGCTCTTAGGTACATAAGACTTACAAGCAGGACAAGACTTAACGAGTGCTTGACCGGTCTTTTTGCGCTTACCTTTTTGACTTGGCTTGATTTGATTGATTGGACCATGACGTTCAATATTCTTAGCAAAGTCTAATACCAAACAATTCTTCTTACCTTCAGCTGGGCGCATACCCCTACCCATCATCTGGACGTATAGACCAGGTGATTGGGTAGGACGCAACATGACGATGAGATCGGTGATAGGGGCATCGAACCCAGTCGTCAAGACATCGCAGTTTACTAAGGCTTTTAGTTTACCGCTTTTATATTCTTCTATTAATTGGTCTCTCTCATTCGGAGGTGTTTCTCCGCTGATAACCCTTGCGCTGATATTGCTGAAATCTAATAGTTTGCAGACCATTTCAGCATGTTTTATACCAGCGCAAAAGATTAACCATTTTTTTCTATTCAAGCCTTTTATAAGGACTTCTTGAATAGCTTTTTCTGTTCTGCCTTTGTCGTTCATTTTTTCTTGTAGATCTGTTTGGATAAACTCTCCGCCTCTCATTCCTACTGATTCTACGTCGTATTCAGTATCCATACATTTGGTTACTAAGGGTGCTAAATAGCCGTCGTCTATTAGCTTGACAAAGTTTTCACCGCTTCCGTAGTCAATAGCTATATCATCAAATATAGATCCATCGCCGTCCGTTAGCATTCCAGAATTTAGTCTGTAAGGTGTAGCAGTAAAGCCAACAACTTTTAATTCTGGGTTTTGTTCTTTTAAAGAAGAGATGAGGGAACGATACATTCCCTCACCCTCTTTTGGAACTAAGTGGGCCTCGTCGATTACGAGGAGGTGAAATCGGGGGAGATGTTCCACTTTGTTCCAAACCGATTGAAGCTGAGCGTAGATAATATCGTTTTGGCTGTCTCGCCTTTTAAGACTGGCACCGTATAATCCTATACTTCCGTAAGGCCAAGCGTCTTGTAGCTTCTCATAATTCTGTAGCAGGATCTCTTTGACGTGGCTTACAATCAAAGTATTCTGCTGGTTTTGTTGATTCATATGCAGAACAAAGTCTGCGATCACGTGAGACTTACCAGAGCCAGTAGGCATCACAACAAGGGGATTACCCTCTTGCGACGCTACATAGCTTTCTAGGGCATCTAAGGCCTCTTGCTGGTAATCTCTAAGTGGCATTAGGTACCAAAGTAAAACATGCCGGCAATAATAAGCACTATTAATACAACCTGGACTTTTTCTACATTATTCAAGTCTTCTACTTTTTTTACTTCTGGCTCTGCTACTTTTTTAACAACAGGTTTCTTCCTAACTCTTTTTCTTACAGGTTTCTTTGCAAGATCTTTTGCTTCTTTAGTTTTCATTTACTTTCTCCATAGATTTTGAATAGGCCTGGTCGAATAAAACAGGATGATGATCATAAATATAACGCACAAACTCCGTTAGCCTTTTATAGGCTCGTAAGTCTGTTTGCATATCTAATAAATGTTTGGGACCGGTAGCTGTAGGTATGCCTATAGCTTGGTCTATTAGTTGGTTTACTTCGTTCATATCTTCTCCTAAAAATATAATTAGAAAAAGAATAACAAAATATATTTGCAAAGTAAACAAAAATGATTATACTATTTGTAATTAATTCATAAATCTGGAGAATGATATGAAACCTAATAAACACAAAGAGTTTGAAAAGAACTCAGACTTAGCCTTCAACTTATCGGTTGATATGCTTAAAAACTACGCAACAAAATGTGTCGTTGATAAAAACAAGGACATGATGGATCCCATTGTTGGATCTTATTTGTTGGTACATAATCTAGCCATTGGTCTTTTGTATAAAGCCAAAGGCCACGAACAAGAACTCGTCAACGTCTTGCATAGCGCAATAGAAGATGCTGAGTATATTGTTAATAATTCAAGAGAGGTAAATTGATATGAGTAGATTAAAAGGCTTACTTTTAGATGCAGATATCGTAGCTGAAGAAGTTATTGATA